>JGI24158J21664_10003264_pt1 | contig 20255 bp, 7 predicted proteins | sample Ectturendosymbi3_FD_21664 | JGI IMG/M metagenome (IMG submission 21664) | reverse complement strand
GAACAGTGAAACTGTGAAAACACAATCTTTTCTTATTTCTTGGAAAGCTGTTCACTGGAATATTTAGAGGATTTTAATTGTGAAATTATCTCTTAAATCAATGGTCCGCAAAGAGTGGGTCGCGACCCAAATTTGGGTCGCGAGACCTTCCACTCTGGGTCGCCAAATATCTTAAATTTACATTTTAAATTTGCCATTTTCAAGAAACTTCAGTTTGTGTTTGTGGCAACTATTCCCCAAAGATAGATTGATGCACGAATTGGTGAAAGGCAAACACAGGTCTGCTTGAGCTTTCTTGCTCTGTTACAAAACAGAAGCTTTCAAACATTGCAAAGCTGTCAGTTTTGAAATCGATCTTTGCCCCGATCCTCACCTGTGGGCATGGTTCTTGGGCAATGACTAAAACAATACTATCCCAAGCGCAAAGGGCAGAGTTCACGGGGTGAAACGTCGCGGCACACTGCCCTGTCGTGAAATTTTTAAAGTAAGCAAAGCGGCGAGCTACTTTTCCGAATGGAGAGATTGCACGTACGTTGGGTCGGCCATGTGAGTAGAATGACCAAATCCTGCTGACTACACCCACAGGAAAGTGGCTCAGAGGTCATGCAGGGGTCAGGTGACACGGTTACATCTCCGACCTCGCTTGGTCCGGTCTTGTTGTGTGTTCAGCAGAACTATCCGATATCTCTGAAAACTGTGAGGTATTTCGGGTCTTCGTAGGCCTGCTGCCGCTTGACCTCCCAGAGGAGAATTGGATGTGAAAATGAATCAATGAATGAATTCTTTGAAAATGTATCGGTGCCCCTTTGTTTCTGTCACATTCTTTGCTTGCATGATCTTATATGTGAGCATTTACTCTTTATTGGAAGTTGGATTTCCCTGGCACTGATTTAAAAGNGGTTTAAACATCGCCGGTTTTCTAATTTGGTAGAAATTATTTCTACATATTCAAATGTGCAGAAGCAAAGTACTTTGTTGCAACGTTTGCGTCTCTATAGATATTTTCAGTTCTTGTGTCGCAGTGAATGAGCGGAAAAACAACCTTTTCTTTCTGCATGTTTGAGATTTATTGAGTTAGAAGTTGTTTTTGTATAGAACATATGATACCTTCAAGTGGGTAGCGGGCCGTGTCTACTGGCCGGGAAGACAATCGTAAAACAATTTCCGCCAAAAGCAGTTCATTTCCTGCAGTATCGTCATAGGTGGCGGAAGCGAGGGGGGGGGGCGCATGGGGCTAGGCCCCAACTTTTTTCCTAAATATCGTAGGTGTATGTAACACAATTAGTATTGGATCCAGTGATAAACTAAATCGTTTGATGAACTAAACGCTGCAGAATTTTGGCAGTATTTTTTCGATATTTTTTCTGACATATTATTTGTAATTTGTAAGTGAATTTGGCAGGATTTCGTTCTTATTTGGCAGAATACAACGTGCAGTCTGTCACCCTGCTATGGATTGCTTAGCGCATTGGTGCTGTTGAACAGTGTTGCAAGATAGCGTAATACAACACAATTTTTCACAAAAATGGTGTCTACACGGTTCTGTGCATGGCCGTCGGAAGGAATTTTTACAGGGGGAGGCACAAGTAGATTTTTCAAAACGTTTTTCTACGGGAGGCCAAAAGTGAAGAAATTTGTTTTTACCACTCGAAATTAAGAAAACGGCATTTTTGCTGAAAATTTGAAATTCTCACCCCTTTTCCGACATCCATATGCTTGTGTGTAGGAAACGTTCGTGCCACACCATTAAAAAATTAGTGTAATTTCAAGCGTTTTAAAACCATTCGAAATAGTGAAATTTTACTGAATCCTTTACGCAAAAACTGAGTTTTTGCTTTTGTATTAGCAACGCTAAATAGCTATATTTTATTTCTGCATTGGCAACACAATTGGCATCCTTACGGACAACTTGTTAGTTGCTACGTACGTTTTGTCTTGTCTTTGTATTCCGGTTTCTAATGCAGTTGCAGAATGAGTATTCAGTCACGGTACTTTTGTGTTCTAGATGAAGAAAAATGGTGTGTTCTAGATGAAGAAAAATTTTGTGTTCTAGATGAAGAAAAAATGGTAATTCTCGCTTATGTCGTGTACCCGGAAATATACTTGATTACTGTTGCAGAACGTATAGCCGCTTCTGCATAAACACGTTTTGCTTTGATGATGAAAACTAAAGTTGTCGAAATAAGAAAAATTTTGTACAAATTTTCTAAGAATATAAGTCGTGCCTTCTCGCTTTCTCAACATTGTTAGAAACAGAAAAAGGGACCAAAATGTACCGCTTTGTGTGGTGGTATTGGAGTAAACCACTTTAGAGTCCCTCCCATTAATTTGCTGAATGCAGTTTTTGTTTTCACACAATACAATTAAACAAGCAATCACCGGAACCGTTGAAATACCGAGACTCGGGAGAAATTTTATATTGGGCGAAAAACATTGAGGCGAGCAGAAGGTTTTAACATTTTCGTTCAGGGTCCACCCGAACACGCTATTTGTCTAAAAAGTCCTCAGTTTTAGGTGGTGTTTAATCAGCTTAAACATAGTGCCTATTTCATTCTGTTATTGTTATTGCAGCACGGTGCCTCGAGTAAATGGAAGCAAATGGCCGCGAGTAGGAGGTTGGTGTGATCCTAAAAGTCCTGCACCTTGTTGCAGCGACTATCTTGATGGAACGTGCGTTGGAGTTACTGAGAATGCAATGTGCAAATGCCCAAAGTGAGTATTACCAATGTGCGGGAGCACACACTGGCTCTTCAGTGTTCCAAAGCTTGTGTTTGAAATTCATTCATTCAAATATACTGGATATGAGTAAACTAAAAAAATGTCTTATCCTTCAACCAAACATTTTGGAGATGCCGTTGTCCACGCCTCTCTACCAAATGAGAAAAGGAAACAAATCCAGAACTCGAATGTCCGGTTAGTTCTTTCACTTTTAGTTGAGAACACTGGCTCGACGAAAGCAATATATCAGATGTATTGAAAGTTTTAATGTCAGGCCTTCCGGGTAGACCAGAGGTTCTCAACCAGAGGTCGGCAGGTCCCTGGTGCAGGAGCGTTCAGAAGTCTGGCGATGCCCGGGGTAATTACTTGGTTGTTTGCTCCTCTAGTAAATTATGTAGTTTTATTAAGGAATGCAAGATGTGCAAGCATTTGAAATACGTGAAAATTATATTGACAAAAACATGTTTTGAAAAATTGAATGAAAAATATTTCAAAAGGGTAATTTTGTTTTTAATGTCTTAGTTTTTAATGATTTGTTTATTCTTTGGTCCTGAGGCATACGTTTATAAGCAAAATTCTTCAAGTGATGGGCATGCACTGAGGAACTAGATATTAAATTTATTCATGCAAGTAAGTATCAGATAGACCCACCAAAAATGACAGCACATGTGAGGCATGATAGAAGATAGAGTTATCTGTTTTTCTGTTATAAATAGTTTCTGAAATAATTGTACAACCGGGTATTTTGATGTAATGTTGCCTTTTATGTTTTTCTGAGCTGTGAACAAATTTATATGGAAAATGTTTAGTGGAAACAGATGAAGGAGTAACTTTTTGTTGTCTTCGATCTGTGGAGGTAATCCCCGCCACTACTGCTTTCCATAAATATTGATATTTGCTGAAAGAACTATGAGACAAGAAAAAAAAGAACTGACGAACTCCCCACCAACAACAAAGTTGTGTTTGGCACAAGGAATAACTAGAAATTGGCTTCATTCTACGCTACCAATTTATTATTTGTTTGTTTCTAAAACAGTATACCAATTTAAAAAAAAATTTCAGTAAATCAAATTGTTTTATTTCACTAAAATCAGACACTGACGAATTTTCTAGTTTTCGGAATACGTTGAAACGCTCGGCCTTTCTTGTTCTTTCGTGAACCGTTACGCTCTCTTTAACTGAACGGTTTGACTCTAGCACTTGTGATCGCGCAAGTGTGTTACCTCTAAAAGAAGCTCAAGTGCATTTTTAAGGCCACTATCAAACGCAGGTTTTCTTAGCAGTGGCTGGTTTATGAGGCTCTAGGAAAGTCAGCGTTTTAACTTCGCAAATTTTGGTACTGTCATCATAACTACCCACAGTTCGTGTTTCCTGCTTTACCTGCTTTCTAGTGCCAACATTTTCCCTGTAAGTTTTGTCTCACGGTTTCACAAGACTGAAGATGCGTCGGTAAGCGCGAAACAATTTTCGCTGTTAATAAACTGTGATTGATTTACTTGCCGCCATCTTTGTGCCTTATAACTATGGAAAAAAAGATATGCTTACAAGTTTTAATCATCGCAGAAAAATGAAAGCAGAAAGCAGGCAAACTCCTCAAAAGCTTCCCGTCAGGCTAAAGTTTGTTTGTTGGCTTTTTTATTCAACTAGTACATATGAACAATCCAGTTACACAACTATACTTATCAATTTCATTCTCCCAAATGTGTTGTCCTATCGGAAAATATTTGCACTACTTGATTTTTTGCATCGACTGAAACGAATTCTCTTTCAACGCTGCTTAAAAGTCAAGATCTTTTTTAAAACAATTCAAAGTGAAAAATCTAGCGCCAAATCGTCATGCATGATACGATACAGTCCTGTGACACAATTCGCATTGTCACCAAAAATGAAACCAAGCAAATATGGTGACACCATCATAACATGAAGCGTTTTTTGCTCATAAATCCAACGTTACACTAGCAAGTCTAAGACGTCTTGTTTTGATCCACTGAATTGCAATTTCAACCTTTCATGTCCCAGTTTAGGAACCCAGGCTCTGCGAAGCGAGAGATATTTCTAAGATTAATAATAGATTAGCAAGAATTGGCCACCCTGCGGACGGGGAAGAGAGATAACATAATGATGGCAGTGCTTCATTTTTCTCTCGGGTCAGTTAACATGCGTTTGCCTACGTCCCTCAGGCAAATCCCCATCAAATCCATGCAACATCTGTTAGTAGTCTTAAAATACAAAGGAGCATCAGTTATGGTATTTTAATAAAATGTATTTTCTGCATTCTCGCTCTTTGAATGCCTTGGACCGTTGCCCATATCCCCCTGCCTGGAGGTCATCGATCGTTTTCTGCAGGTCCGCGGGAACCTTTGATTTTGAAGTTTCATATTGCTGCGTGCAAAAGTTATACTTTACCGTATATCTTTACTCACCTTCACTGGACAGACAATATATCTGAAACTCTTGTTTGGCGGGAACTGATACAGTCTTTCAGTACTTTCCTCGTTACTTGAACATTGCATGTGGGTTTTTCTATATTTACAAAATTACGCATTTCAAACTGTCCATTTCGTATGCAGCAGCAAAAGCTTTCGTTAAAGTTAAGTTTTTTTTTCAATCTCAGTGTTGGTTTTAGTTTTCTTATGTAATCGTTTGCCAATCAAACTAAATGTGCTTTATTACAGTACATTTGTGATGATACGTCTTTTTCTTGCTTGTTAGTGCAGCTTTCATTTATACTAAAACTACTGCTCTCAAGTTGCACCTTTAACGCAGTGTGAGACAATAGTAAGGAAATGTCACAGAGCAGTTTATGTTACTGGTACATATAAAGGTTTTTTTGTCAATAAAAAGATAAATATTTGCAGTTAAAGGCGAGTTTCTGTGCTTTATGACCATTACAGGTTGTTATTCATCAGAAGCCTACACCTCTTTCAGAAAAAAATTGTCGTTTCGATTGAGAACTATTCTAAGGGAGAATCATTGAAAAGTAGCTTTTAACTGAATTCGTTTTTTAAAGGGTAGCTCGGAATAGACCCTGCAAATCTACAAATGGCATGCTAAGCAATGGCTTTTTCAACTTTTTTAAGCGATTATAAAAACGTTTCGTCGTCTCACTTTCATGTAGTAAGAACAAAAAATAATTACTGCAAAAATATGCACCAAGTGACAAAGGTACAAAACCTGTTCAATCATTTACGTCATAAATCTGTGCTCACAGGTTTATGATTTCAGGTTTGTGATTACAATTAAAGAAAGAAGTCACATTATTTCCAGTATCATCTTCCCGATTGGAATGCATCTACTAGTAAATGTATTCTTTGCTTTTCCAAGGGAACTCCAATTAAGATGTGACAACGAGCAATCCTTTCACTGCATTGTTTCAGCAAGACTTTTCTTATTATCTTTCTTGTTAGCTTACTCGTATATTGATGCAATTTTCACAAGGAGATATATTTGAATCTTGTTTTACAGTTGTGTAGACACACGAGATTACAAGCATGCTGAACTCAGCAAGTGGCATACAAAAGACGAACGGTGCACTTGGACAATGTTTAACCCCAGTGAAGCTTGTCAGGTCGTGAAAAATTCACTGTTCAATGACATTTATTTCGTGGGCGACTCGTTCATTCGAAATATGTTTTTGTCATTTCTGATCACGGTGTCGGGCGACATGGAGCGAGGGTCTTGGGGAAAAGACATGTCTCAGATTCAGAAAGAGCTTTGCGTCGGGGAAACTCTTCTGTTTTATGATGAGTGCCGAACAATCATCAAAAACATGAACGACGCATTACACCCAGAAACGTTTTGCGGTGGAGCTCCTCGTGATTTCAATGCAAGCTTCTTTTTTTACCCGGATTTCAACAAAGCCTCAATGTTTGCTCAGCTGATGAAAAGCTTGTCCGGGAAAAGGGGGTCTCTCGTTTTGTTGAGTGTTGGGTATTGGGACGGCTCCAATGCACCAAAGACAATCTTAAAATACATTAATCCTGGTCTTAAAGTTGTTACTGACCATTACAAGCAAAACAGCTTGAATAATGAAGCAATACACTGGCCACAGCTGTTCTACTTTCTCCCCATGACTCAAGGCCTTCTAAAATCTCCTGATCATTTTTTTCTGCAAGATAATCCAAAAATACATAAAATTTCAGAGCAAATGCTAATATTTGGTGAACAAAACAATATAACTGTGTTTGATTTGCGTCAACTTGTAAAACATATTCACAGCTTTGATGGCACCCATTATAACGTAGCTGTAAACATTATGAAAAATCAAATATTTTTACATTATTTGCAGTCTTTAAAGTAAGTTGGCTTATCGTTCCAGCGGGGCGTGGAAATGATCAATTTACTGGCGCAATAATTTTAACTAAATCTACTGTACTCTAAACTTTGATCTTTTTCAATACGCCAACGCAGTTACATTTTCCCAAAATTGTCGTATATACAGAGGACAGTGAAGATATGGCAAAAGTAAAGATGTTTCAGCGTATAATGTACAGTGCGAACACTTTTCGAAAGATTTGCAACATTGATTCGTAATTGGAATGATTTGGATACAATGCTCAATGTCATGCAAGACATTGATTTCTATTTGAATAAAATCTGAGAATGCTTACGTAGTAGGCGAAATGTATATTCTGTAATGTCTAATTCTTAGCTGTTAAAGGATTCCTTTCGATAGACAATTACTCAGTGTCATATACTTTTTGTTTTGCATTATCCTTCCATGCTAGTTGGGCAGAAAATTGATATGACATAGGCAGTGGCGTAACTACAGGTTTGAGCCAGGGGGCGTAATTTAGATAAAGGGGGCACACTGGCCACCGAAGGGGGGCACTTGCCAGCATCCAGAAAAAAAGTTTAGAAATGATAGTGAATCCCGATGTGGATGCCTAACTAGATAAAAAACACGAAAACGTCCAGAGAAACGCAAAAGAAATCAAGAGCATACTTGAAACCAAACGAATACTAATTATCAAAATATAAGATAAGGGGGCCGTTTTTTTACATTTAGTTCGCCGGGTGAGGCGTCTGGCCCCCCTGCTCCCCGTCAGTTACGCCACTGGATTGGGGTTTTGACCTAAGTATTAAGTTTCCTGCATTTCCAGCAATCTTGATCAGAATAAAAACTGTGGTGTTTTGTACTAATCATCGTTCGTGCATAGCAATCAGTGCTTGCAAAATAATCGTCCCCATGCGCCCTCAGGGAAACCAGTGCACCGTTAGCATGTGTGACAGTGAGTGTCAGTTGTTTTGTGCGTGCTTATCGAAGGGACTTGTTGTATATGCTGAACGCTACCGAACACGACATGGTGTCAGAAGTGGGATATGAACCCACGCCTCCATTCGGAGACCAGAATTTGGTTTTAAAGAAACAAATTATTGTAAAACTATCACTTTAAAAATAGGACGAAATTTGTTTCATGTGGTTCTACTACCGCTCATTCTTGTTGCAATTTCAACGAAAGCTGCGAAATGTTTTGGTGTTTTTTTTCGAGAGGGTAAACTATGCAAATTCGCTGTAGGCAAAACAATGAGGTAAACGATTTTACTCCAACAATTTCGGAATCTTTATTCCTCTGGTTTTCGCACCAATAATGATAATCACCACTGATCTGGATGCAAGTAAACAAATTAACGGTCAATTTTAAAAGGACCAATTTTATTCTCCTCGGAGATAAATGGCAAAGACAGTATGAATATATTCTGTTCTCATCACACAACCTCCCACGTAGATTCTGTTAAATACTTGGGAATCCTTATTGACTCTAAACTAACATGGGCTTCCCAGTTAGAACATGTATGAAAAAAAAGCGCTAGTGGAGTCAGCGTTTTAGTTCAATCTTTTGATGATGTGCATTTGTTACCAATAGGTTATTTTTCTATGGTCTACTGCAATCTAAATTACGGTATTTTGAATTGGGCTGCAGCCAGTCGGTCAAGTATTGCTGATCTAGTAAAGTTAAACAATAGAGCTGTATTCAACTCAGAGACCTTTTTTATTCAGCATGGATACTACAGATCAAGGATATTTACAATTATGAATTAGCAAAATATACGTACAAGATTTATCACAATATCTTTCCTAATTATATCATAAACGGTTTCAACGTTTCTGCTACTACCAAAATCAGAGATACTAGACAAACTTCCAAATTAAAATATGGAATACCCTAGCTAAGACTCTTAATGAACGACGTCACACACCTTTTCGAGGACCCACAATATGGAATGATTTTCCCAAAGATTTCAAACTAGTCAATTATTTTTCACTGTGTCGGTTACACAAAAACTCTTTAATTGAACATTCTCACATATTATAAAAATCTAATTATTCCTCTTGCCTGTAATTGTGTGGTAGCGCGTCTTGTTTGTGCTAATGTTCTGTTTGTTTTGTGCTTATATCTTGTGGTTATGTCTGCACCGTCTCTTCAGTTACATGTCAAGAATTCTGTTGATTATGACTCTTATTCTGCGCTGTTCGACTTGTATTTCGCGGGGGAGGATGACTCGAAGAACTTGCTGTCATTCTCCTCCTCTTGATATCTGATTTGTTCAGATATTAAATAAAAATGTCTGTCTCTCTGATCCTTTGGAATTTACACATATCAATTTCAGATGATGCTTTGTCTTAATTATAATTAGTGTGGAAAGTCTGGCTAGTTTGTTGCACCCAGACGAGTTCTCTCTGTTCCATTTCACTGTATCTACTGTATTTTTATCGTCTCTTGTATGAGGTAGCATCATGTAGGATAATCAAAGTTTGTTTAATCATTGATTGAGAGGACCCAGCAAAGTGCTTAGGCTCACAAAACTTTCTTGAGTTTTTAGCGACTAACAGCCGTTTATTTTTTCCTTCTGCCTTCTTGATCCTAATCACACCTAGCAAGTCACGCTTTGCACATGTTCATGTTTCTTTATTCTACAAAATTTTTACTCATCCTTTCACAGGAATTGAGGGATGAACAATCGCGTAAGAAATTTGATTTTATCTCACAGGCATTTGGCGCTGTATAACTATGCAACAGCTTTTGAATTTCATGTTGCACTCGCTAAAATNATGTTTCATCAAGAAAGTGAATACAGTTTTCTATTTAGCATTGTCGCCAATCAACCCTTTACAATTTTCAAGTTTCTTCAGGGCAAAAGTTTCTTTTTTTGAATGTCTTAGCAGCAAACTCCAGTGACTATCGCCATCGGTCATTGGTTCATAAGTTTCATGTAATGTTTTCGCAGGCTTCCTGGTGGTGTTGCGGGCTGGATTTTCTTATGGCCTGATTTCTTTCGCGATTGAGTGAAGGATTGCTGTTCAATTGGCATTTCAATTGATCCAAGAAGTTATTGTCAAGCGTTGTCGAAACGAAGTGATTAATTATTCGACTCAACTTTATTCACACCGCCAATTTCGCAATCAATTTTTCTCCCATCTACTTCCAAGCTAGTGTGTCCTTCACCACGATACGTGTCAGAGGCACCAAATCTTTCCTCCGTCGCTGTTGAGCGGTAACCTGATTTGAGACAACGTTTCAATTCAAGATTAACTTGGCATTTCCTGTTCTTTCAAAGGCCTTTGTTCTATTCACATTTGACCAAAGGAAATACGTGAACAAAAGCAAGTTCCCAGTGTCGATTTCGCGTCTGTACGAAATGTTGCAAACCAAAACTTGGCATTTTGCGCCCAGTCAAAAAATTTTGCAGCAGTTGCATTTTCTGGACAAAGTCTAACTAGGACAAGTTTCATCACGGTGCAGGCACCAAATATTCTGCAATAATTAAACGGTTGATTCTGTATCTTCTAAACAGTGAAACCCTGGTAGACGTAGCAGTTACTCTGTATCCAATTCATTTATAGATTATGAAGAGGAAGGGTGACAGTACACACCCTTGGCGAGGTCCAACACTCACGACGTACGTTTGTGAATAAACTCCACCGACACGAACACCAATGTCTGAGAAGGAATGCGGTGACGCAATGGCCAGTAACAGGCGGCTGTCAACATCGTACAACCCAACACTCCACATAGCGTAGACATTTTTGACATATTCTCAAGATCTCTCGAAAAAGTGCTGGAGAGTGAAAAGTTCTGTTGTGCTACGTCCAGGTCGAAAACAGCACTAGATATCCTCCAGCTTTGGTCCAAGTATTTCAAAGCATCTTTTTTCAAAGCAATTGGTAAACATTTTTGCAGGGAGTTTATGGAGAAAAATGCCTCAACAGCTGTTCAGTGCCGGATTAAGGTGGCGCGGGTCCTGAAGCAAATACACAGCGCGGGGCCCTAGGTTAAAAAAGAATTGAAACAGTGAACCACGGTTAAATCATAAATTCTGTGGACATTCATGTGACTAACATTATGCATACTGAATTTCGCAAATGCAAAAAAACTGGTCCTAAATACTGTACTAACTGGTGGAGATTTAGGACTATGGATTAGTATCTCCGCCACTTTAACTCATTGCACCTAGCTAATATTTAAAGCTTATACGGTGTCAGTTGCTTGTTCATCAGTTATGCTGAAGAATAAGGTACGTTGATAAGACAAGATAAAGAAAGATGAGACTAGAAATAAAGTTTAATCGATCATGACCTACCGTAAATCATCGCTACATGCAGTTAAAATCTAAAAGCCCCAGATCTACAGAAGAAAAACCCTGAAAAGCATTGAAAAACCCAGATCTAGGTGCAAAACCCCAGGATTGGCATCACTGGCCGAATCATTTTGAAAGTACGAAAAAAGTAACGCAACATATAGGACAGGTCAATGTGATGTGATAATATTTTATAAAATTTCTATTCAAACAATGCAAGCAATATCTGGAAATTGATGCAATTTGGCCTCATTGCTTGAGTGGTCCCATAATGTTACAAATAAATTCAAAATATTTAATTTTCAAATCACAGCAGTCTAATATAAAAGCATTCAATTGAAAACATTCGCTTACAATATTTATTCGATTGCTAGCCGCCTTTGATTGAAGAAGCACTTGAACATAGGTTACTTATTAGCCTCTGAGATACTTTCACGTACCAGCACGTTTCGTGTTTAATTGGCAACGCTGAAGAGAATAGAATGCGAAAAGAGAGTTTAGTTGACAAAACGTGGCCAAGGAGAGGCTGAAAGTAATCTATACCTTTCGATAAGGTAAAGAAATGAAAATGTAAGCCACTCTTGATTATAAGCCACAAGAAATGATGAAAAAACAATATAAGCGGTGACTTGCAATAGAATAAATACGGTAATTGCTTACGACAAACTTAGTAAAATCGTGACTTCTTGGAATGAAAAAATTCTTTACATATCATCAGGGGTGGATATTAGCGGAGGCGAGTGAGGCGGTCGCATCGGGCTCCCCTCTTTCATAGATGCCGTGAGGGCCCTCTTGAGAATTTCGCACTTGGTTTTGTTTTGTTAAAAAGGTTATTAATGACTCAACAGCCACATTTAAGCTCTGAAGCAAGCCATATGATTGACAAAATAAAGCAAAAAGTGTGTGCAAACGTGCCAAAAGCGCCCCTCAACAACTGTGTAGACAAAGAATAAGTTAAAATCAAATGACTTCAAACAATTTGCAAAGCTAAACTGACTTTCACACAGAAGCAAATTCCCAAACAAAATGAAAAATTTAACTTGGTTTCAGTAAATAAAGTTTTTATATAGCATGTGTAAAGTAGGGACTCCTTTCTGAGAGTTTGCCTAAATTTTAATATCCACCCTTGCATATAATAAAGAACAAATTTAACACAAAGGACATCGGGTCCCTGAAAATACGGACCCGTAGCAATTACTATATTTGCTACTATTGTTAATTCCGCACTGCAGCTGTTGCATTATTTTATGTTCCCCTTCTTGTGTATGCGGTGGATCACCCCAGTTTGCCAATCTTTGAGTGACCTTCCAAAACGCTATGCCACATAGCACCTGTCACGCAAGAGTGTAGCCGGAAAGCTCCTCGATTCGAGGTTTTGAGTGTTTCAGGTATGATCTCATCACAGCCGGCAATATTCCAGGCTTTCAGTGTTTTGACAGTTCTGTTTATTTCGGCTGCATTGATGGTATCTTTCTCCCCCGACCGAACCTCCTGTGTGCCTGAAGTTACGAGAATAACTGGGTTTGAAAAACGTTTAAAATGCTCTTTCCTTCTGCGAAGTATGTTCCCACCACTGCTTGGTGAAACACAATTTTGGTCTTTGATTGAAGCGGAATTAGACCTTTTGCCGCTATGACGTTGAATGGTTTACCAGAATACTTTGTTGTCTTGCCAATAATTGGACCGATTTTATGTACGAAATTCATCCAAGATTGTTTATCGGACAGTTTCACCACATGAACTACCCACATTCGTGCCTCAGTTTTCAACGAATGCAAAGAGTTTTCAAGTTTATTCTGAAGCCAAGGCTTGAGGACTAATTCCTAAAGAGCAGCTTTTAACTCCTCATTCCCACCATCGGTTTCGATTCTTTCTCGTCTGCATAAGCGAGCAGCACATGAAGGTATATCTTTAAACAGCTNCCACTCTTCCTCTGCATTTTCTATGCATTCTGTGAGCTCTCAGAACAAAGACGATGCACTGTCTGCAAAGATCTTTCTTATCTTTATCCACCAGGGTCCCAATTTATTCGGCAGGACCTTTTAGTCTTGCTTGTTCATATAAACCTTATTGGATTTTCAAGACGTAAGTTGTAGACAACCACGTGGTAATCCGTCGACGCAACTGCACAAGTTTTAACACTAATGTCCAACACTGATTGGAATAAGTCAGCTGAAACTATGCACAAATCAATGTGTGACCGTTGACCCAACGAATCTTTGCATAAGGGGAACCTGAGTCTTTTTCTGTTGTGGAAGAATATGTCCATGATGCACAGTTCATTATTGCAGCAGCTTTTAGAAATTCAGGAAAGGTTCTCGAAAAATAACTTTTCATTTTATAATTAGTTTTAATTGCACAAGTTTCACCTACGCCACTGTACGTCATACCATAGTGAGTCATCCGGTATACACTGCTGTACAGTTCACACGGGAGATAACGCTACCCTTACCACTTGAAGGGGCAGAATTCATCAGTTCTTTTTCTCCGGTACACTTTTAACTCTTGCCATTTTTAATGTGGATGATGTCGCAGTGCCTGATCAGCGTGGATAAGCTCAAAACCAAATGCAAACCACGAAAATTAAATCTTGGTTCTTACTAAAAAGTGTACGAAGCTCTTCTACACGACGTCTTCAGCATCCCATAGCAAGAGCGGTCTTCGAATAGGCCAAAAGGTACAACCGGGGTTACAGGAACAGCTTCGCAGGTACATCATATAGTAGCAATCGCGTGAATAAACAACTAATGAAATATTATATTAATTTTTACGTAAAACATTTTTCATTTGTACGAAATTCAATTGAGGAAGGCATGAACCAGCAGTACAGAAGCCACTTTAAACCCTTGCTAGTCTGGGTTGTTCAACTGACATTTCTTGAGAGGGACGCCAACATTTGGTGTTGATTCCTTCAAAACAAATTGTCTTGTATTTGAATGAGTTTCGAGTTGAACAATGCACCCAGTAACACGCGTTGTTACCTTTCGCTTCAATAGCTTCCACTTCCCTGCAAATTGAAATTTAAAGCCAGTATTTCCGCAATGAAGTTGTGAGGTGGCATGCAATTAACTGAAGTGACACAAATCAATGTTGCAAAATAATTGTCGGGCTAAGGGGCAAGCATACGCTGTTTCTCTTTATGATGTACAGGTTGATTATATAATCCTCTTATCATTTTGTAATCTCAGCTGATTGAGGAATTCAGTACTTTTATTCTTGCGATACATGTGAGACAACAGGCTTTGGCACTTAAAAATTATTTAATTTAAGTTTGAAAACGAAGAGTTCCTAAAAGCGAACTGTTTCTGTCAAAGTAGAGAACGGTGTTTTAGCGATGCTCAATAATAATCTATTTCTTCGTACGATACGGATTCCACATTTTCATCCTTGTTTTTCGACTTTTCCAATGGTTTACAACTTCGGTCGTGATTAGCAGAGTTGCTTCCGGAGACATTGTTGCTGCTGGCCAACAAGAAGGAACTCTCAGGCTGAGAAATGATCGAAGAGACAGGGACATCGGGTTTTGGAATAGGCAGTGACGGATTTACGCATAGGCCAAATACGCCATGTCCTAGGGCCCCGCGCTTTTGGGGGCCTTGCGCAACTCTTTCCTGTGACGACTCAATATGAAAACTAAAATTTGCGAAATTGCGCAGAGGCATACCTTCACAATTTTCATTGAAACGAGCGGAAATACAAATGTCTCCTCTAGACTCTTATTAGTACAGTAACAATACGACAATATTGTGCATCTGGGCGTGAGAGAGATGCATGCCGTATTTACGAAAGTGGTTACAAAAAAAATGATAAAGAGAAAATAGGTACTGAATTGATGTTCAATTTTTCCACTGACAAAGCTCGCAACAACGCAAGACCGCCCTTTGCTGTTGTGTAAAACGTGTCTTCATGCTGTTTACCATCGGCCTATGGCATAGAGCAGGGCGTCTCAAACTATGGGTCGTGGCATAGGTGGCGTAACCGGGGTCCGCATGGGCCTAGGCACCCCACTTTTATTTCTGGGGGTGCTTGGCCCCTCCACTTTTGGATGTCGAATTTTGCCTAAATAAGTTTAAGTAACGCAATTAGAATTGGGTCCATTGTTAAAGTAAATCGTTTAATGAAAAACATGTTGCAGAATTTTGGCAGTATTTTGTCAATATTATTTGTAATGTATTCTCTGTAATGTGGCAGTGCATTTGGCAGGATTTCGTATTTGTTTGGCAAAAGATACGGTGCACAGTCTGGCATCCTGCTACGGCTTGCTTACTGCATTGGTGTTGTTGAACAATTTGGCGATATGGTGTAATGCAACACAATTTTTTGCAAAAATGGTGTAACTTTGCATGTTTGTGTGCATGGGCATCGGGACGTTTTTTCCAGGGGGGACCACTGGTGGATTTTTTCAAAAGTTTTTCTAGGGTGGGGGCCAAAAGTCGTGAAACTTGTTTTTTACCGCTCGAAACTGAGAAAAGAGCCTTATTGCTGAAATTTTCAAATTCGTACCCCCTTTCGACACCCATGCTTGTGTGTAGGAAAATATTCGTGGTACACCACTGAAACATCGGTGTAATTTCAAGCATTTTAACACCATCTACATCAGGGGTCACCAAGCTGGTGCCCTCGGGCACCAGGTCGCCCGCTATGATCAAGTGGTTGCCCGCGGCCTGTTCTAAAAATAACATTAGCATGAATGCCTTCATATTAACGAACATCAATACTAAAATAATTGAAAGTGAATTGAGCAAAATTTTTATTTCAGAAGTGTGTATCAAAGTAGTAGTAGCCCTTCGCATTAATCGGTACACATGAAGTAGCTCGCAGTTTCGAAAAGATTGTTGGCTCCTGATCTAAATAGTGAAATTTTGCTGAATCTTTTACGCAAATTTAAATATTTGACAGAACAATTTCAATTGTGTTTTGTTTTTGCTTTGGCAACACCAAATAGCTACATTTTATTTATGGACTGACAACACAATTGGCATCCTTACAGACAACTTGCCATTTGCTACATATACTTTATCTTGTCTTTGCATTCCGGTATTTAATCCAGTTTTAGAGTGATTATTCAGTCATGTCACTTCTGTATTCAAGTAAGATGTGGAAACGTTGTGATTTCGAATGTGTTAAAGACAGGTATCAGTGCTGTGTCATTTTGCCTGTTTTTTAAGCTATGTTCTTGGTCTTTTCAACAACCCAGGGGCGAAATCGGCACACGGGCTCCACGGGTTCAGCCAGAGACTACGATTTATATCTGCGAAAGCGAGCTTGCTTGCTTTGTATATTTGTGCTATAACCCAAGAGTCGGTCCCACTTTACTAAGTGGTTAACTCGGGCTCTGTTCTTTGTGCCTTGTCACTGTTCATACATTTTCGTTTCATGTCCGGCCTTTCCATGTTCATGTTGCAGATGACCTGAATAAAAGAATATCGTTCGTAACAGGCATTCCCTCGACTTGTTCCCTCGCGCTTTACTCGGGCTCATCCATCAGAGCCCGAGCTACAGGGTTATGCAATTAAGTATTTTTTAAAACATAATTCATATCAGACTGAATGTTTTGTGAAGCAATGGATTTGTATAGAACATTGGATTTGAAATCCAATCCCATGGACAGTTCTTATTTTGAGAAGAATTTCAAACGAATACAAATTTTGCAGCAACTCGGCCTAATATGAATGAGCCCATAGTACTCAGAGGGCTTATTGGGGCTATCATTGCTCTGTGACGTACGTTACTCAACAATGGAGAAGTTGTCATGTGAACTTCTCATTTATTGTTACGTAACTAACGTCACAGAGCAACGATAATGCCAGCCAAAATGAAAGCAAATGAAAATTTCAGTGATGCAAACGTCGAACCGTTTTATTCAGTCAAAATAATCGTGTGATGAGCCCAAGTGATGCTGTTAACCTGGGCCGTCCCTGCAACAGCCTGTTTGAATTTTAGGTGGTGAACCGATACGTTTTCATAATGGTGTAACTTTGTCTGAAATGGTGTAATTTATACCTTCATATGGTGTGTAGGTAATGCGGTCATATTTCAATGTTTGTGACGTCAATTGCCAATTCAAACCATAAAAATTTTCTATAGCTTTATTGACGTGCACTTGTGTCCCCCCACTTTGAAAAAGGCTCCGCCACCCATGAGTCGTGGCCCCAAAAGGGGTCGCGAAATGTAATTTTAGGGTTGCAAAGCCAATTGGCTTGACAAATCAAATATAACAATTTTTGAAAAATTTACAAAAAACTTGAAAGTAGACCTGCATTGATTCTATTTCTATTGCGTTTTTATCTTTAGGGGCAATATCGTACTTTATGCTGGCAGTTATTTACTATGATGTCTACATGAGCTATCTAATGCTAATATACACCAGGCACAACAAGTTATGCGTTGTTACACCATGATTGTTTTAACGTACTGACCTTATTGCATTCATTCCGACACGAAGGCGTGGTTCTGTTTAGACTCTAGGGGCTAGGCTAACTGCTTTGGAAGCACATCGAGTAGTTTCAAACTAAAGTGAAAAGCTTCATACACAGTTTCAGAAGTACTTTGGACTTTGATTCAGGAGAAGTTGGATGCATAAATCATACGCACTTGAAACTTTAGGAGGGCACACACCTACCATGCCAAGGATGAGTTTGCCGAGTTATTAACTGACAAACGTTTGCAACTGGAATTTTCAAAACAGAGTTTAGCCTATGCCATGTTTGGATAAGAACAAGAAATGAATGCTCAGTCATTTCAGATCTAGCCATTCATAAACTCTTAGACTTTTGCAAAAGATATTTGTGTGAAGCGACATTATCAAAATTGATAATCATCAAGTCTAAAAACCGATCCTTATATGTCTTTCCTTGTCTTTTATCAATCTACGAATGATTGATCTGTGTAAAAATTATCAAGTGCATCCATCCCATTAGTTATGCTTGATAACTTTTATAAACTGAATTGTTTTTTGTTAATTATTTTTCGCCCTACTGTTTCCATTAAGTGGTAGTTTACTGTTAGTTACTTTCGTGGATTGTGTGCATTTGTAGGATTTGGCCATTGAGAAAAATGCATCTTGGGATTTGTAATGAGACGTTTACACGTATCATTAATATCTAGGCCAGCTATGTCGCTATGTCCAACCCAAATTGCTTACTGAGCCAAAAATTATGTCACTGTCCTAACCAGGGCCGCAAAGTGAATGACATATTAATGAGAGCCTCACATTTAACAGCTTACGTTTATCTTAACAAACTAAATTTAGCTTAGGATTCGAACGAATGCACTGAAAGCGGTCGAATCCTGAATGCAATTGTGACAGACTTGATAAAGTGTCATTGAGGACCACCTGTATCAAAAATGTTAATTTCAAGATTATCAAAATAAGGACTGGTTGTCAATATGTAGGATACTTTTACTACAGCGAAAATCTAAACTGGGCCGCACAAAACCTTCTACTGGGCCGCATGCGGCCCGCGGGTTGGACATGGCTAATCTAGGCTATCCATCAAGGGGGGCGCATAGACAAACAGTTTCTTTAAAATGGGGACGCAGAAGAAAAATGTTTGAGAAGCCCTGGCACATAGGATTAAAACACTATTTTGCATTTCTTGGAAAATGAAAACTTCAAAACGATACAAATAATGAGCTTTGTATCCACTGAGTGGATTGTGCTTGCTTCTATCATTAAATATGTGGTTACTATTACCATAGGTGTACGAGGCGGGGGATAGGGGGGACCGCCTCCACGGGATTGAAAAATTTCAGGGAAAACTCTGTTTTCAGGGCAAGCGCAAGTTGCTCAAAACTCCTGAATAATAAAATATATTTCAATAGAGTGCAAAATTCCAAGGCACCCTCTGTTTTTCAGGGCAAGCGCAAGTTGCTCCAAAATTCAAAATAGTAAAAAATATACATTCAATACAGTGAATTCAGGGCACCCTCTGTTTTTCAGGGCAAGCGTAAGTTGCTCAAAAAGTCTGAATGTAAAAAGTATATTCAATACAGTGAAAAATTCCAGGGCAAACTCTGTTTTCAGGACAAGCGGATGTTGCTCAAAAATCCTGAATAATAAAAAATATATTCAGTACAGCGAAAAATTTCAGGGCACCCTCTGATTTTCAGGGCAAGCGCAAGTTGCTCAAAAATCCAAAATAATAAAAAATATACATTCAATACAGTGAATTCAGGGCACCCTCTGTTTTTCAGGGCAAGCGCTAGTTGCTCCAAAATTCAGAATGTAAAAAGTATATTCAATACAGTGAAAAATTCCAGGGCAACTCTGTTTTTCAGGGCAAGCGCTGGTTACCCAAAACTCCCGAATAATAAGAAATACATGTTCAATACAGTGAAAAATATCAGGCCAACTCTGTTTTCCAGGGCAAGCGCGAGTTGCTCAAAAACTCTGAATGTAAAAAGTCTATTCCAAACAGCGAAAAATTTCTGAGCAACTCTGTTTTTCAAGGCAAGCGCAAGTTGCTCAAAACTCCTAAATATAAAAAGTATAACCAATACAGTGAAAAATTCCAGGGCAAATCTGTTTTTCAGGGCAAGCGCAAGTTGCTCAGAAATCCTGAATAATAAAAAATACATGTTCAATACAGTGATAAATATCAGGACAACTCGGTTTTTCATGGTGAGCGCAAGTTGCTCAAAACTCCTGAATAATAAAAAATATACATTCAATACAGTGAATTCAGGGAACCCTCTGTTTTTCAGGGCAAGCGCAAGTTGCTCAAAAATTCTGAATGTATAAAGTATATTCAATACAGTGAAAAATTCCAGGGCAAACTCTGTGTTCAGGGCAAGCGTAAGTTGCTCAAAAATCCTGAATAATAAAAAATATATTCAATTGTTGCAACCTCTCCGATAGTGTTGCGTTGATTGCGTGATTCACCACGAACGGGATGTGAGCGAAGAACAAAAATATGTATGTGGCGCGAACAAGCAATAATAGAGTGATCTCTATT
>JGI24158J21664_10003262_pt1 | contig 20264 bp, 13 predicted proteins | sample Ectturendosymbi3_FD_21664 | JGI IMG/M metagenome (IMG submission 21664) | reverse complement strand
GTAAATATCTTGAAAAATACTGACAGCAGGAGAAACAAGACGCCAAATTCGGATTCAGCGGCCAAAAATTATCCAGAAAACATCCCAACCTCGACATTAAAATTTTTTTGTTGCGTAGTGATGTCCGGTGTCAAATCTGGGCTAACTTAAAAATGAAAAAGTAATACGCTAGCGTGTGCTTTTGAGTGAGTTTGAGTGTGATATCGTTCAGCGTCCAGGAAAAATAAAAGTTGCCTCTGATGCTTTATCTCGTGTTTATTGTGTAGGTTTCCACAAACACGTTGCATGAAGTGCACGATGCTCTGTGCCGTCCTTGTGTGTCGTGCTTGTATCACTTAGTTCGTCAAAACATTTGCCATACTCTACGAATGGCGTTAAGAAAATTGTCGGGAGTCTTGTGTGTGTGTAGCGCTGTTAAACCTCTCAACCGTCAATTGCTCAATGCAGTTTGTCAAAGCTACACAACTTTTTGAACACCTCGGTATTGACATTTAAGGCCCATTGCCATCTAATTCACCACAGCGTTATGTCTTTAACACGCGTTTTCCTTTCGTCTTTCCTTACTCCAGTGACCATGTATAGTTTGTATGTTGTCTAGTCTGTATGCATAGTCTGTAATCGAGTGTTTGACGCAATCGTTTGTGCTGTTTGGTATGCCGCCTACATTCACTCCGATAGGGGTTCTGCATTTCTTTTGCAAGAACTGATAACCGTTTTGGAATGAGGGTGGGTTGCTTGTAGCCCAAGTCTCATAACTTTGCGCGGTGGCAAACTGCCTTAAGTTGCATTGTGTACGTTCGTTACTTTGCCGTGCAAACAATGAAACTCCACGCGAGCGTTTTTTCACATTTGACGTCGCCCTACATTTGGAATTTCGGTTCCTACTTGGTTTAAGTACTCCGGGTCTGTATATTTTAGACGCCATGGGTGCTCCTCCAAATACGACCCTGTCGTGGAAGAGGTGGAACTTGGCACATGCAACTCCACAGTATGCGCATGTTCGGTTCCCGTCTGGAAGAGAAACGACCGTGCCCCTGAGTGACGTCGCACCTGCTGGGTGAGCGGCGTCTGGGTACTCGCATGATGCTGATCTAGGGCCTGCTTTGGACACAGTTTGCCATCAGTCGAGATCCTTTCGATGCTGCCCAATCGTTCCACCTAAGGAGGCCAAAGCATCTTTAACGACTTCACGCAGGACTGTGATGATCAAGACGCCTGTAACGTTAAGGGCGAAATACGTCAGAGTGAAGCCGGTCCTGAACCTAGTCTTGTTGACGTCCTTCAGCTCAGCCCCGCAGATCGTCGAGTCAGCGGACATCTGTTGAGATATGGAGCTGTCCCTTACTGGTGATATGTTTTTAGGGTAAACATTGTGGTTGTATGTTACATTATTGTGATTGGACCCATGAGCAATCTCACCTGTTCGTGCCTGATTGCTTCCCGAACTGTGGCTGATTGTTCTGAGCGTCGTCATTTTTCTACTAACTCACCGACAAATGCGCACCGTTTCCTTATCGCTGCCGTTGTGTTCATGCTGCCGTTTGCGCGTTTGCGTTCTGATCTAAGTGTAATAAAGCCTACATCTAGGCGCGACGGCGTGTTAAGTGTCACTGCACAGATATAGATGTTTCTGCTAGACTTAACAAGGTCTAAATAAAAGTGAACTGCACATGACAAGCGTCGAGAAAGAAGCCACTGCGATTGTCGAAGCTGTCAGAAAGTGGAGCCACCTCATCCTGGGTTGTCATTTCAAACGAGTAAGTGACCAGCGGTCTGTATCTTTCATGTTTAATGTCAGTAACCGTGGCAAGATCAATAATGCTAAAGTAATGCGGTGGCGTTTAGAACTCATACAAATTGCGATGAAGCTGAGACAAGTCAACTTTGCTGTTCAGATTCGGGGCGAAGACCATAAAGAACTCGATCAAGTCGAACGTCAAGCTGATTGCAGAGACGTGGCGGAAGAAATAGGTGAAAGAAAGAGAAACGGGGAACTTATCGTCTACACTGGAAATGCGCAAAGTTGAATCAGAATCAAATGTGTATGAACCCGCGGTGTGAAATGAAAAGCGTAAAATATGTTGTGTTTAGTGTAAAATATGTAGTTTTAGTGTAAAGTCAAATAAGTTGCGTTCATTGTTGCGCATTTATTGTATTGCATCGTTGTTTAAAAAGTTTGTTAAAAAAAAACTTGCAATACGTGGTAATGAAAACATAAGCTGCACAAGGGTTAGTGGCTGTAATTTAAGTGAAAGTTTTTTCACATCGAACTGCGAATTGTTGGATGCATAGGATTGTGCACGCTGCATGTTAATGACGAAAATTATACACAATGAGTATGGGAGAAAATAGAAACCAAACAGAACAGCAGACAACGGTTATTGTGACAATCCAGCAACGGCGTTTCAGTTCAACCAGCATAAAACCAGTCCAAACTATTGACAGTCAAGCCGAAATGACAACTGTAAAATGTACTAACGATACGCACATATTAGGTGGTACAAATCGGTTGTAAAATGTGGAAGTTTTGCAGGGTAATGATTCACGGAACGCCAACGAATCTGAAGCGAAAAGAAGCAAGTGTGGTCAGCAATGTCATGGTAGAAACAGGACGAAGTGCATTTTGAAAAAGATGGAAAGTCAAAGCATCGAGGGAACAATTGATTGGAGAGAAATTAAATGGTTTCAGAAAGTGACGATAGGAAGCCGAATTGGAAACGATTGTGGAGACCGCGCTTGGAAGAGTGTTTATCATTGCATCAGCAGAACAAAAATTATGACGACGTTTAGAATTGCGGCGTCAGGACCGAAATGATTTTGGTTGTGGCAAGTGATGTCACGGGTGTCAACGAAGCAAGCAAATGTTTTAATGGGATTGGTTGATAAAGTGTAAACACGCCTTAATATGATTGGTTGTTAAAGACAAAAGAAACTGTGGCGTTTTGATCGCATGTGTCAAGGTCGGGAAGAAGTTACAGGTGAAGAGCATGTGATTAATGAGGCATACGAAAGTTGATGTAATTGGCGAAAATCTTCAGAATGTGACGAGATTCACCACGATCGTTTGTTCTTCGCAACAGAGAACCAGAAATTGCAGTGAAGCAGATGACGCAGAGCATATGACAGAGCGAAAGAAATGATAGTGTTGTGCCATCGGCTGGCTTTGAACAGTATGTCGTAGCTTTATTGTGTCAATTTTATCGCACGGGGAAAGGCGCAGGGAGGTGCAATGTCGAGTTAGAGGGCGCAGTGCGAGCATAAGGCACCGCGAATGTTAGTGCTGGGGCACAAGGTAAGCGCAGCGTAGCACGCAGGTGAGTAATAGGGCGAAGTGCGTAGTGATGCGCAACGTGAGCAACTATATGCATGTGTGTGCAAAATGTTTTTTGTTTGGAGTATACGATTACGAGCAAGGAGTGTGCACAAAAAGTATACCGCTGATGTAAATATTAAAATATGTAAAAAATTGGAAATTAAATACAAGAACGAGAAGAATCAACGCAGTCGTGCTAATGCACTAACGAACAATAGGGCTCTGTGTTTTTTTAACACCCGCGCCGGCCACTCTAGTGGCCGGCGAACACTTTTGGTCATAACTCTTTTGGCCACTCTAGTGGCCGGCGAACACTTTTGGTCATAACTCGCCAGCTGCTAGAGCTAGAGAGGTGTTGAAAATCTCTGTGGATTCAGCAAAACTTGTGGTTTGGACTGAAAAAAAAAAGATTTCTGTCTGGGGCAACCTGTGCGAGACGTCACAAGTGGGGGTGCTTTGCGTTTTTATGCCCTAGTTTACCCGGCCCAAGGTGCCAATTCAATTAGCCAATTTTTTGGCTTCAGTTTTTAAGCTAAAAATCTCGGGTTTCTTGTTGTTATTTACCAAATGAGAGGATGTTTATCCATATTTGTTTACATTTGGATGACGTCATTATCACCTGGGAATCGACCAATCGAGCCCATTTTGTGGCTAAAAGTTTTTTTTTTGATTTCAGGCTGCACTACCAGTCTTTGGAGCAGTGGATCACAAACGTTTCTGCACGTTGACCCCAAATTAAAGTATAAATTTTTCTCCAGGCCCCGTGGCCTAGCCCCACAGTTGTTAACACAAGGAAAGTGTGTCAAAGTAAGTTTGAGTAACAGCTTTTTTTATTTGATAACAGTTTTCATAACGTCATCACGATGATTATTTTATAAAAAAACTATTCGAATCGAATGTACGTTTGAACTACTGCAGCTGAGATTTGAGCAGCCCTCTCAACTTTGTTTGATTTGTTGAAAAGCGCCGTTTGCATTCCTTGCCCGGTTAACACTAATTTTGGTTGGAGACTTCATTGCTCTAGTAGACCCCAGCAGTTATTCATTGGCCCCCTGGCCATTCAGTGATCCCCATTCGACCCCGTGATTATTTATTGACCCCTTGGATGGTCCAATTGACTCCTTGGGTCGATATCGACCACTTTGAGAACCACTGCGTCAGAGGGTTTGACGGACTTTCTGGTGTTTCTTGTTTAAAAGTTAAAGGCAAAATAACCAGAATTAAATTGGGGAAATCCCCACCAATCCCGAAGGAATTCTTACAAGATTTGGGTTCTTGTGACCATAACTTTGGCACCAGAAACTCGAGGAAGTCGATCAGGGACTCTAAAGACACATATTACAGCCTAGAATCCAAGAAAACTTTGAGCCACAATTTCGGCTCATTGTTTGGGTGATGACGTCATAAAAGAAAAACGAAAAAGCAAAACATACCCCAACCCTTGCGACATCCACTGAAAACCCAAATCTCAAAAACTTTTCTTTCAGTCCTAACTACAAGACTTCACGACTCTTTCGAGGGTTTCAGTAGCTTGCAAGCATAAGCTGCTGGGAAGTTATCGCTGGCCAAACTTGCCGTTAGTGGGAACCTCATGCTTATTCTGCAATTTTTGGATTATTGTGCAAATTGAGGTTTTTGGGCTATGATTGTGGTTCCACATATGCTAGGTCAATCAAGACTCTAACGACGCGGATTATCGTCTAGTTTCCAAAACATTTGAGAAAAATGGCTTGTTGGATTGTCGCCCAGGGCCAGGTTGAGTTGGCCAAAAATTCAAACATATAACCTCTTTGGGACGCAAGGAAAACATAGGGCCGTGCGCAGGTGAGTAATAGGGCGATGTGGGTAGGGCCGCGCAACGTGAGCAACTACTGTACATGCATGTGTGTGCAAAATGCTTTGCAAAATGTTTTTTTTGGAATATACGATCATGAACAAGGAGTGTGCACAAAAAGTATTGCGCTGGTGTAAAAATAAAACATATAAACAATTGGAAAATAGATGCAAGAATAACAAGAACCAAGGCAGTCGTGCTTTTGCTCTGACGAATTATACGGCTCTATGGGTTTTAAACCATACTGTGCTCTGCTACATGCATTAACGCTGAGGACGGCGTAGTTGGTTCAATCACGAAAAACTGGTCCTGCATAACATTTATTGGCATAGCCGTGGACACTTTGGAAGACAGTTCCACAAACAGATGGTAAGGTGAATCACTAAAAATCTTGTGCAGCTTATGTTTGTATAATCTTATAGTGACGTATTTGTTTTTTGTGCATTTACCGTTGCTGCAACAGTGTGGTCAAGCCGCGCTAACTCACGTGCACGCTTTTCATTTTATTTCCGACTATGGTGATACGCTGCGCAGACATAAGGAAACAAGAAATGAACACCATTATTTGGCAAACTTTATTTTCAGGCTCATAAGGGAAAACGATGGTACAACTTGGTGTAGTGAAGCGATGTATTGCTTTGCATTCAGTTGCATTTAGTCTACATTTACATCAGTGTGTTAGGTAAAGCGTAATCATCAAATTACTTCAACGTACCGGACATGATTCCGGTCTTCTTCCAGATACGACTCCAAGCACCCCTGCCACAAACACCTGAATAAGGAAATAACAACCAATCTGATTTTTATGATTACCGCTGCTTCAAACTGCAACATCCAAACCGAATTAGATTTGAAACAAGAACTGAATCAAAAATCACTGCCATAAGCAAACATTGTTTCCTAATTTTGCCAATGATCATTATTCCGGTTTTCTTCAGAGAGCCACTGCAAAAAAATACTACCACAAAAGATTTGTTAAATGATTGGACAAGTGACATGCGTCAACAAAGAACAAAGTTGCACCATGCTTTATCGGACAATTCATGTATACCACCTGAAACACCAATAGTAGTGAAAGTTACTGCACCAAACACTTTTCGCAAAAAATCTACGTTTACTTACCAGCAATCCACACCAAATACCGGCGCCAGAGTAGCTGAGAGTAAGGGAAGGGTTAAAACTTCTGGATGTGAGCGCAATGGCCGTGTTTGCGAATATAATGGATAATGATCCTAGAACAAGCTGAGCAATCTGAAATATTGCTTGTCATTAGCTTTTGCGTACAGCAAAAATCTTATTATATTGAAGTTGCAAGATGTTTTATCAGCAATCAAATTTTCAAAAAACTTTGATTGCATGGAATGCTAAGTAAAGTTCACATACTTTTTTTAAACATTTTGTGTTCAATACATACCAAATCAGGTTTGCTTTAGTCAAAGTGTTTCTGTGTTTTGATGAAGAAACTGAGGATTTGTTAAACATTTGCCTGGATCCAGCTGATTCATGAAATAATTATTTTTCTTTCAGCACTAGTTGCTTCTTTCTTTACTTCCTGCTCTGTCGTCACTCAAATTGTATTCTGAACGTGCAAATACTCTACAAAATGCATTTTACGCATTGCTCGTGCGATGCACCTGCTTTTTTAAGAATCGAAAGCAATAAATAATAGTACTCTTCAAATAACTAAAAGTACAAGTACTCTTCTAAATGACCTTTTTTTCGCGGACGCAAATTTCGGGTTATCACTGACCAGTTTTACTTGCTGAGAGCGATCACAAGTTTTTGTTCAAGCCTGAATTGTGCTGTTTTGAATCGCTTTGCAAGAGTGCCCCTTTTCAATTGTTTTTAATCTCATTGAAAGCGAATGGAAGTGTTCATTGGCTTTGAACAAAATGAAATTGTCACGAATCTATTTGTAAATTTTGTTTTTTTTTGTTGTGTTTTTTTTAATGCCACACGTGAGGCCAATGACGTATCACATCTGCACCGTAGGTCAGATCTTTCCTAAACACAAATCTCCAGTGTGCGGGTCCAACCTTTATACGAAAAAGATGACGTTTTTGCGCAAGTTCACCACTTATCATTATGTAGCTGCTAACTCTATTATGCTGCGTTGATATTTCACATATTTCTGATTAACACCAAAAAACAAAAAATCAGGGTGCTGATGAACGAACTCAATAAATTCAATAGGTTTTGCACTAAAACCAAATCTACAACACACAGCTCTGTGTTTTGCAATACTCTTTTTGAATTTTTTATAATTTACGTTAATTTCACCGTGTCTTACTGTAACAACTACCGCAGTCATCCGCGTCGGTGAGATTGTTGGAATCATTTTCAAGACCAAAACATACATCACTACACAATCGAAATTTGTTTGGTTTAAAATGGCAGTTTTGTTCATGGATTTTCAGCTTTGTTCACCAGTTTCGCAACCTGCCTCTGCAGGAAAAAGAGCGGACATTAGTAATATGCAAGCTCACCACTGCATTTGAATGAAACCAGAATAGTGAACCTGGTTCTTGTGCAGTGAGCGTGTCAAACCGGCCAATAAATTGTCAATGCAAGAATTAAATCAATTAAATCAGAATTTTGTTTCTGACTCCAACTTTTCTAGAAATCTTTTGGTTCTTAGTCCCAATTTCCAAGGGGGGGTGCCCGTTCTCTCCCTGCGGACTCCCGTGTTCACATTAAAACAGTATTTGAAAGTATCAAAGTATATTTTATACATACGGATAAATTCCAATAATGTTCTGTTTCTCCCAATAAAATTTCCACTAAAATGTCAATAATTCTACACTTACTTTTTCAACTCGTGAGATAAGAAAACAAATGTTATAGATTTGTTAAAAGCTTTTGTGTGTGATGTTCCTTGCGATGATCCAGTTAAACACAGATGTAAATATTATGTGTGTATAAGAAAGTTTCTAAATATGCCTGAACAGAACTTTCAAAAATAATTATACCTGTAATAATCTTTACATATTAGAAACAAGTTTCATTTCTACTTGGAAGTTTTCATTTATGCTCGCTTTGAACTTTCACGAATTGTCTGCGGGTCGCCATCTCCGGTTGCCATGCACTGTGGCTCATGTAGTTACATTCCCAGTGAATTCTGCACTGGTGGCAAACCAATCGCACACAGCAATGTGCGGGATGTGTTGTGTTGCACCCGTCTATTGAAGTCGACCAATAGATCGGACAGGACGAACGTAAGGTTGTTTAGGTCTTCGGTATGACCAGACTAGGTTTCGAACGCAGATTAACGACTTCAGTGGCGCACACTTTGTCTCAGTACGCTACTTAATCGGTCTTTGCAAACTATGTAAAAGTTAAAACTGCAAAACTCCTTCGATAGGAGTGTAGTTAGGTTAGTTTTTATGGCATCAACTTAAAGATAGATGTCTGATATATTCGCAAAAGAATCTTTTGGAGTGCTTTTTCTAAATATCAACTGTGAAACGCTACGACAACTTACGTAGTAAGCTTCACTTTGCGAATCATTGTATTGCAATATATGGTAATTATAAAAACCTAAGTGAAATTGCAAACTGCAATGCAATCATTTGATCATTTCTTACCCCCATGCCCCTGTACGTCTTCGCATACTTGGCTCCCGGATGTGGAGTTGGTGCAGCAGGTATAGCAACAGCAGGTACATTTGTAACAAAAACGTTAGACATTTTTTATCCAAATGCAAACACTTTTTCATATGTTCACCTGAAGGCTTTTACACAAACATCATTGCAAGCAATAAACGTAAATACTGAAGTGAAATTTCATTTTCAAACATTGACACCCAGCAAAAACGGGAATCAAACAAAACTCATTGGATCTGAAATGTGCTCAACATGTTTTAAATAAATTACCTTAAACTTTTAAATAAATCTAACTGCTATGCCCTTATGGTCCACTGTCACTGAAGCGTGGATGCGTGCAGTCAGAATCATCGCAGAGGTATGAAAGCACAGCATGGTAGGCAGGACTAGATTAAAACTGATCCGCAACCCCAGCCTAATCCACTTTTGAGGCCCCCACTCCCATTGTTACCAGGAAAATAATGGAAAGCGTTAATGAATTTGCGAAAATCTGAAAATGACGCTTTGAAAGTATGGTCAATAAAAAATTATAAATCATTACTGGAGTGCCCACGATGACTGCGCTTGTTGCTGCCTTCGACGCAAGAGCGTTAAATTGCAAGGAATTTTTGAAATCATACTTGGCTGGCGGGAACAGGATTATTAACTCCTACATCAGGCAAACCAATCGAAATCGCCACAATTGAAACATTGGCAAAACACATGGTCTACGTTTTTTTATAAGAATCACTTCTGCTTTTCCTTATCTGTGTTTAAAAAAAAACAAACACACTGCACCTGTACATTATGTGCGACGGCACAAAGACTTTAAAGCACAACGTGTGGACCAAGTTGCAACACGCTTACCACGGCTGCAAACATCTTACACACACGAGCAAAACACGTCACGTAAAGTGTACCCAAATGGTTTTAACTGTTAAGTTCACGATTCACGTTTTTCTTGCTTTTTCAGACTGGTACGAATCGAACGCAACGAAACTGTCGCGTGAAAAGATGTAAAGTTTAAAAACCAGAGCCGTCGCCAGAAAGTCTTGAATAGGGTGTTCATATTTGCCCAAGGCGCTTGACATTGTGAAAAGTTGATAAAATCGTTATGGATTTACAGTGTTTCATATTTAAATTTGGAAGGACTGAGCTAATCAATGCCCACCGTGGCGACTGGACTGGTTTAAATTTCGCTTATGCTGTCATTATTGAAATACGTATAAAGAAATAAAAAGCTGCAATCATCGAATCAAGTGAAGCTGAAAATAACGCAGTAAACAGTCAAAAAGTTTTGTACTGCCTTCTTCATAACAAAATTTTCGAAGAATTCATTACAATTTGTTTGCCAAAGTCTGTCACTTTTAATGTACCGAATGTTTGGTGTGGACAACCTCTCCTGCAACATTGCGATCCTTTACTTCATTTTTAATTCTTTTGAATCTTGAAAAGGACCTTTCGCCTGGTCAGTTAGTGACCATCATGCTAAGAAATAAGGCTTCGCGTTGGATCCAAACACTATTCAATCTCATCAAGATCTTCTCTGATTTGTTTAGCATGGGAGTAGTAAGCCTACTGTACAAATGTGCACAAGTACTCAATGTAGCAATCTGATTTCTAAATGACTTTACTGATGAAAACTCAAATGGAAAAAAATAACATCTAAAAACGTCAATCGAGATTTACACGACGGAAACAGCTGAAAAACTACTGCATTGCTCAGTCACCTAAGAAACAACTATGTTTTTATTGTTGGCTACTGCTGCTAGCCCTACACATAGCTCTTATCTGCAGTACAACGTTGCTTTGATCAGGTACAGTGACGAAACTAGAGGTTTGAGCCAGGGAGAAACTTAGCTGAATGGAGTTCACTGGCTAACGCTCAGAAAATCGTTGAGAAACAATAGCATATCCGGTAGCGAACGGCTATACGAAAACCCGAAATCACCGGAAAACACTCCGAAAAACACAAGCAAACAACAATCTATTGAAACCAAAAGAATAGCAAATAACAAAATGCAAGCTAGTTTGGGGGCCGTTTTTTACATTTGCCTTGGCAGAGGGGGGCAATTCGCACTCTTGCCACCCGTCAATTATGTCACTGATCAGGTGCATTTCTAACATGAACAGCCACACGTTCTTTTGATAGAGTCAAACGTAACAATCGGTACGATTCAGCAAATGCAGGACGCAACCAGCGTGCTTTGAGTATATCGCCACAATAGATGGCATACTGTTTGACCAACCGTCATATTGAAATACATGGAAACTCGTTGGAAAACTGGCATTATCACCACAAAAGTTGAATAAAACTAGATTTCGTGAATAATAATTAAAGACACACATTTTTGATGAAGTTTTACCTAAATGATCATATAACGGCATTTGACTCTATGTGTACCACAGTTTGTTGGAAGCCCCCTTGGATCTTGAGGCCCTAGTCTTAAGCCTATGTAGCGTACAGGTAAATCCGGCCCTGATGGTAAGCATTTTCTTAAAATGCCCTGCTTCTCTCAACAAGCTCGATGAATTTTATGAAACGAAGTATTTTGCTTTGGGGAAATGTAAACACATTTAAAGGTTGACTTCGAAACGGCGTTCATGAAATAATGCATCTGATGGCCTCATGTTGTTTTGAATTCAGACACATATACTTGCGTCTCATTGTAAAAAAGATTATTTGAAAATGTATTGGTTTGTGTTTTTTTCGAGGTAATTTGGATCAGGCGTGTTTTTGAAGGCTTTCAGATGAAGACTGTTTACCGTGTCTGCATGTCACCCAGGAAGCACGGACTAGCATATGAGTAGGTTTGAAAATGGGTGAAAAGTACCGAATGATGGTTAATGCAGCCCACCAACTCCGTTGAGCAGAATTATTTGTACAACACTTTTTAGATTTTACAAACGTTTAATAAAATGTGTTTTCCGCCTTTCCAAATCAATAATCACGATTTCGGAAATCATGGCTCATTAAGAAAATTATCATTTGCATGAAGTGGAAAACTATTAACTTTTAATTGCTGGTGATCTATTTGCAGTTGCTGAAAGGCCGTCTCATAAATAAGCAGCTCCGTTGTTCATAGCGTTCCTCTCCCAATCAGAAACACGATTTGCTAACAGTTGTTAATTTTCAGTGATTGTTGGATCATGGACAATAGTGCTCACATCAAGCGCAGTGGCAAACGTGAATCACTCATAAACAACTCAAGGTTGCTGTGACGATTTTTTGATGTATTATCGCCGTGAAAATAAAAACGCGATATATTTGCAAGGTTTTGTCAATGCCGCAAATAAAAACACATTTTTCAGGAAACCTTAACCTTCTATTTTCATTGGAACAAAGCAGAAAAATCAGCAATTTTTGATAATCGAGTACTCTTCACCATGGGTAGAAGCAAGAAATCAATCAATCAGCAAATATTTAATGGGAAATGACTTTCAATTATAATTACGCATCCTCAGTCATGAATCTTGCATGCAAAGATTACGGGTGAAAAGTTGAAAAGCTAAAGTAAGAGCAGGAGAAGCAAACAAGCTCAAGACTAAATGGAATAAATCAAAACGTGACCTCAGTAATCAGAACATTGCAACTAACTGACTGGCTCCAAGAATACAACATGCGACAACTAAAAATTGGAAAATGCGTTTTTCCCAATGGAATAATGTTACTAAAATATCTAAGCTATCTGACTGGCCCCAGTGGTCAAGAATCTTGTCAGTCCTGCTAAAAGTTTGAAACAACTCGCCTTTATGACTGAGAACGTTAATAGAATGCTTAAATGAGTTTGCATTTTATACAATGCCAGCAAAATGCTAGATAGAATACGCCTTCGCTTCAGTGCGCCTTTGAAACTGTTGTCGGTAATTTTGGTTTTGCCATTAAGCTTCGTAAAACCCAATGTCGGTGGAAGGCAGTTCATTAAGGAGAAGTCACAACACCCAAAGACCACAATCAATTCAATCTGAATGAAGCCTCTCAACCAAAGGAAAAAAGATCGCCTCATCATCTCAAACAGACTCAAAAAAGCCATCCGTTCAATCCTCCTCTAAGGCATCACGAATGACATTATATCGATTGCAGTAAAGTGGGAAGAAAAACTATACCCCCAAAATGCCACAGGAAAGATGAACCATGTTCTGGGCTACATCTTTCACCCATTTGCTAATTCTAACGGAAAAGGATACGAAGGCAATGATCACCTACCCAAGACCTACTACAGTTGGGTAAAAACAAGCACCTTACTTCAGCAAACTAAAGGTGCTTCGGGGCTTTTTAAGAACTGTGCATTTTGTGCTGGCAAAACTGTGCAATATACTTACTTATCGATATTTCACGTGTATTCACAATCAAATCTTACAGATTTTACAATGTGTTCTTTTGCAGATTCTGGATGCCCAACCGAAATTCTATGATTGGCATCAACTTGCCAACGATACCAATGCTGCGAAACAAGGTTCATAAATGCTTTATGAAAAGTGTTACATTTGACGACTTTTTCATTAGTCTTTGGAAAATGCTATGATCGAAAATCTGTTGTCTGCAATTTACTTACCCCGTACTTCATCATGCCATATAACGTCTTGGATAAATCAGCCGTACAGAAAGGGTTTGCGTGTCTCGCATAACCAGTACCTTTTCAGGATAAGTTGAGGTTGTTGCTCATGCGCTGTTAAAGGACGTCATCAAGAATGTTTACCATTTATATGAATGTCTCTGCATGTCAATAAACATTGCAAACACTTTATTTTACAATGTCGCCAAACACCACGAAAGAATTTCTCCTAAATTTTGTATAAACCTCAATGAAAGGTTGGCCAGGTCAAGGTTGTACTTAGTAAATTTTCAGTGCTTAATATGATGAGTGTTTTATTCAGCTTTGCTTTAAAAAGCTGAGTTGCATTTAAAAGTTCCAGGAAAAAAACAGGCAAACACTTTGAAAAGCATTGGACCTGCAAACTCTTGTTATGTCTGACTGTGTGTCTTCTGGTGAATATGTGGTGAAGTAGCGACGTCTGCGCCAGAGATTGATCTTTCCGGTTGGTTGACTTTCTTTGCATTCCTCTGGAAGTGCTATCAATGAGTTGTTTATTTTATGCTATTGCTTTTCATTTGAGTTGTGTGTTCATTTCAATGGTAGCAATGACTTGAAACGCGCAGTCCAAGCCTACCGCAATTGTCAAACTCACAAAAAGAAAGTAGCTTCCTATACTGTACTTACTGGGACTATAAAATTTATGTCTCATTTTACTGCATATACTTTCGAATTATAACACCTTTGATGAATTTAACCCTACAAATGGAAGCAAAGCAATGAAAGAAAATACATCACACAATTTTGCATTTAGCAATCTGTAATATGCGATGTTTAAAATGTTTAGAATTTTAGTCGAAAACAAAGCAGATACAAAGATCCTCAAAACAATTACTTTGCAGCCTGTAGCTTCTGTCACAGATGACGAGCAGTGCTTCGTTTAGCAAAGTCGTTTGCCCTTTCACCCAGCAGTTTTTCTTAAGCAAAGCCATTTGCTCTTTGGTATCGAAATCAGATGCATTTGGGCAAAAGCTTCGACAGCTAAACATTGCCCAAATGCCAGACACAATGCCCGACGCATTTGGGCAATGGTTAGCTGTAAAAAAGAAAAACAAACATCTTGTGAAAGGTTTTCCTTATACCTAAGAAGATAAAACAAACGTCTCAAATGTGCGTTTTTTAGTTGTTTTTAGATGCAAAAATTCATGGGCCTTATCTGAGTAAAAGTAGAAAGGTAACAACTTGTAATTATCCTACTTTCGATTGTGAGCCACATTGCTGAAAGAAACCCAAATGTTTTTTCTGAGAACAGTTAACACTAGAGTAGTTTCATTGTTTTGAGAAAAATGGAAGACCAGCTTTTTTGTAAATGTTATCAACCAGGAGACGTCACTCGTTTCGAATGCCAGGGAAAAAAAGACTGAGCATGTGTTGATTAGAACAATCCACAAGGACGTCACAACATCTGATAATCTAAGAAACAATACCGGAAGTAGTTTCTCTCTGCAATAAAAATAATTACGTAGTCGATGTGCTCAAACGAATGGCTAAGAAGTACATTTGCAAAACCGATACGACTGTGTCTAACAGATAATTTCCAATACACGTTAGATTTGACTGTTATCAGCGCTTCCGTTGTCTACAATGAGATTACCAATGAGTAGATTGTCATCAGAGACTTATCCGCGCATTGGCGGAGAAACTGGCTGAGCCACAAGTTTCAAAGCGAAATGGTGTTACACCACTAGCATTTAGGAAAAAAGATGAAAGGTAGTCAAATAAATTCAGCTTATGAGGACTTTGTTTTCAAGAGACACCGCTTTGTTGACATGTACACTCAATGTTAAAATTTTCGTGTGGAAGTTGTTTTGCAAACTTTGCATAAAAAATGGCAAGAACAGAGATTTGCAGTAATGTCACTTTTCATTATGCTGCAAGTACACAATCATGCAGATGAAAGTCTATAACAAACCCGCTAAAACTCGATATTCTCTTTAGCAGAAATATCTAAGTCATATACAAGAAAAGGACAAACTGAATGTTTCTTTTATTGCACAATGATGAAAGTAGTCAAAATGATTACCGTTGGTCATTATGAGTAGTGTAAGTATCCAAGGACTCTAGTGTTAGGAAAATTGTAGTGGGATAAATTGTTATCTATACAACATATGCCTAAAGCATGCAATACACACCAAGCGCTTAATGCATATTTCACGTTGCTAATTGGCACAAACATTTGAATCTGTTAAGTCAGTTACAACAGTATGAGGGACAGTTTCATGAGTTCAAAACGATCCCATAAACTTCCTGTGCGGGCCCATAAAACTGGTACTTTCACATTAAATCTGGACAACCACGAAACGTTTTAGCTGAGATTGAATTGTTGCTTCAATTAACGTCCAAACCAATTCGCCTCACACGAAAAAAGTGCACTGCGCAGTCAGGGCATAATACGGTATGGTATGGAATGGAAGGAAAAAATTGGCATGGAATGTGGAATGGCCCAGGTATGGAATGGAAGATTTGATGTATGGAATGAAACCAAATATTCCATATTCCATGCAAATTCCATACTTGCACATTTTCACATGGTGTTGCTGAAGTCCAGTTTTTCTTTCAGTTGAACATATTAGCAGACAAAGCCTGAGTTCGACAAGAACAGTGGTTTCCGTCACAAACTGTAACGCTAACGCGAAAAGGAGGTCACTTATTCTGATTCTGTTCTCATTGGGGACAGGGGACATTGTCACCAGACTTCTGCATGTTTACTTCCGTGCTGCCAGCCTGCCATTGTGTAAGACAAGATAGCTACCTCGCTAGCATTGTCAGCAATGTTGCCAGATGGTTGTCATCTAAATCTGCTAGATCGTGTCACGAAAAACTGCTAGATCCTGCTAAAAAACATGTCACAAATTTTCAGCTAAAATCTGCTAAAAATAGTGAAAATCTGTTTAAAAAAGTGCTCTTTTTGAGATGTTTATAATAAACTTGTAAAGCTCTGTATCAATTTTTGGTCTTGCACTGATTATCAACGGACCAGACACTACACAATTGAACCTCCTAGAAAAATCATGTGTCGTGGGATAAAAATCAATTCTGCCAATGTACTCTTTCAAACCCAATGCGCTCACTAAGCACAGGAGCAAATCATTTAGGCTTCACCAAGCCAACCAGTTGCTTGTTATTATTATGCAATTACCTTCTTGAACCATTCGCTGCGTCATAATAGAAACCCCAATGGTAAAAGCAATGAATGGTATATTTATGCGTCCAAATGATTAAAGGCTAGTTGTGCCTGGTGGTCTTTCTGTTGACCAATATATAGCTTCAGAAAGAAGGTAAAGGATTTTTTGATGAAAAAGTTTTTATCTTTAAAAATTGTTGGAACAAATAGTTGGCCAGAATTTTGTTACCTGCTAAACGCTTTTCAAAATCCTGCTAGAGAATCAGCTAGCTGCTAGATTAAAAAAATTCCACCTAACAGTGAAAAGAACCTGCTAGATATAATAGCAAAACAGCTAAAATGGCAGCACTGATTGCCAGCAATGGCGGTTTCTAATCAAAGACTTGACTTGGCATCCTGTGACAAATTAATGTACATTATTTTGAGGTGAAACAACTGAAAGAGAAATTATCATTGCTCTTTATAAGCGAGTCAAAAAGGCGTGCTCGCTGGCAAAGGCAACTAGTGGACTAGTTTTGTTTCAGAAACTTTGTATAATGTTAGGCAGATTCCTTCAGATCTGTTTCGTCACATTTCTGTAAGTTGAAGTTAGTCATACTCAGATTTATTAAAGCAATTTCTGTTGCCACTGTCAATACTGTATGCTAAGTAGGTTTAGTAACTCACGTCAGCTTTTGAGGTCACACATCAAACGTGATGTGAAGTGTCTTGTTCAAAGCGAATTTGGCTTTGTGCACCAGTGCAGTAAAATGTTTCATTGCGACGCTCAGCTTCACTTATTAAGTAGATAGCTTTGTACAGCTATTGTTCACTTACTTCATTAGCTGACACCTGTTTTCTGCTGTACGTAAAAACATTCGAATTACAAGCTTAAATTACGACGATAATTTGCCGACATTGCATTAATAAAAATATAATGGAAAGAAAAAGTATGTCAAAGATTATAATTTTTATGCTTGATGGTGAAGCTTCACCGACGTTTGTACTACATTTGTGAATTTGGCTAGCAGCGCTCTGAAGCCAACTTGATTGAAACAACTGTGGAGTCTTTGACCCCAGTAAGCACACTCACTGCAAAACTTCAAGAGAGTGTGCCCACGCCAGGCATGACATTAGGTCATTGGCAACTAACCATGCTATCGTAAGAGCATATTTCTACTCCACTAGCAACAGTGCTAATGGAACGCATGGAGAAAAGGGAAAAGTCACTTATGATTCCACCAGGAATGGAATTGTATGGGAGATTTTGCCTGCTATGGAAGATGGAAGATTTGCATTCCATTCCATAGTATGCCCTGTGTGCAGTACTGACAGTAGCCTGGCCTATTTATCATAACCACCTCTGAAATCGCAATCTGCGCAACAATCAATAATTTGACAGCACATATGACATAAACAATTATGTAATGTAATAATTAATACATGAATGCCAGTGAGTCTAGCGCAGGGGCTCTTAACCGCTGGGAAATTTCCCGCTAGTGGGAAATTTCATCCATGCACTGGGAAATTCTTTCTGGTTTGGTGCAGTGAGAAATTGTTTTACTCAAATACCTAAGGAAGGAAATCTAAATATGAAGTCACAAACCTATTTTTAAACAAACATCTGCTTGTCAACTAGTGCATTGTTTTGCAATTATTGCGTTTTTAGCATTCAACAATGTTCAAACATCACAGTCGAATAACGACTGTTGATGTTTAAAGGTAGCCACGGTTGCTATAGGTAGGTAGGTAGGTTAAGCGTACTGTGTAGCGTAAGCACGAATGATATGTGAAAAAAGCTGACTTCAATTAATCAGCAAGGTTGAATTGAAATTAAACTTTGCTGAAGATGAGGTGATGTTATGTTGTAACTAGTTAGATTAAATTTTTTTGCAGTGAAACATGACAACCTGCTTCGAAACGAATCATTATTTTTCGAAGACAAGTAGTGTAGTGCAAAAATGTCGGTTGCGAAGGCTAATAAGCGAAAATACAAGGAAGACTACATCAGATCAAGGCTTTGTTTTCCTCCAGAAAGATGGAGAATATATCCCGCAAGAGTATGTTGTACATGAAAACACTGGCTAACAACTGTTTGAAATCATTCAAACTCAAGCAGCATTGGAAGAACGCTCACAAGAAGCAATCGAGCAAAATCGATTGAGCAGGCTACTTTACAGTAAGTCTAAAGAAGGCTGTCTCAAACGAGCCAGACCCGATGCAGGGCGTGCATTTAAGCAAGTAAATTGTCCGTTGAGGCATCCTATGTGGTTGCACTTCGCATCCCTAAAGCGAAAAAGTCATAAGACTTTGCAGAACTAGTGCAACCATGCTTCCGGAATTGTGCTAAAATAGTTTTGGACGACAGAGCTTGCAGCACGTTGAAACAAGTTTCCACCTTCTAATAACACAATCAAGATTTTTACCATTAATCCTCGAATGGAGATGTTGGTGAAGTGAAAGCAATCGCAAAAATCACATCAAAAATTAAAAATGAGCACTTCACTTTTCTATTTGATTGATATGATGTAAATGAGTGAAATCCTTGAGTGAAACCCATGAGTAGATCCTTTTAATTGTTATATCCATTATGCGAAACCTGTATACCACTGAGAAAAAATCTCCTATGAGTATTGGCTAAATAGCATTCCGTAAAACATCGTCACTAAAAATATCAAGAGGGAAATTCGAACTTGGTGATTGGCCTTAGTGGGAAACTAGACTGAAAAGTTTAAGAACCGCTGGTCTAGCGTTTTCAGCAAACCAAGTCTTTTCCAGATTTTATGTATTTACTTTCTTGTGTAGGTATTTCAGAAGATAATATCACAGCAAAAGCGTCAAGCTAGCCATCCAAGCATAAAGCAGTATTTTTGTAGTAAGCCTAAGCACAAATTTCTTGCCGTTAGCCAGACAGAAAGTGTGAATGCCAGCAGCAGTGACTGCACAGGTCCTTTCAATTCTGTTGTGCAGAAAAAACAACATTCAACTCTTACAATCTCAAAGGCATCATCAGTTTCAGCTAACAGTCAGTCAACAGCATCTAACGATAAGACTTTTAGACTTTTCAATCATGGATATTAGGTTGAAAGGATTTGATGAATCCCTACAAGTGAATGCATTCACTCTGCATGCTGACGGAAGTATAATGTGTTTGCTATACTGAAGAATCCAGCAGTTACCATTGTCCGAGGAAAGAATGGTAATATTTACACTACCAAGCCTTCCAGGCCTCTCCGCCCAAAGAGCAAGTATAATCATCTCAGCTCTGATCGACACCAAAAAGCCAATAGCCTGGAACAAAACTCAACGTATTGCACTATTTCAGGCTATTCATGAGGAGTGCCTCTCAGATAAAGTTAACACAGTAGCTGAGCTCGTGCATCTGATTTACTGGGTTTTGGAGGGGAGAGAGAGAGAGTTTATTGGCACAAATATTAAACAATTTCATGCAAAAATAAAATTAAGGCGGTGGGACACCGAAAAAAATCTGCAAAACAGGTTGTCTCCTCTGGCGCGCCTCGAAGGTTTCAGAAATTTCTATCGTGGTTTGAAGTTGATGGCCGAATTAGTGCGAATTTAATAGGGTTGCAGTTTTGAAGAGGTTGCAGTCTCCTGGATGATCAACACAGTTGCGCGGGAGTGCTGGGTCGCAACCGGTATCTATCGTTGTTTGCTCAGTTCCGCTAGGAGCTGTGCGTGGCAGAGAAAATGTAAACACAGCTAAAATGAAACTCTGTCCGAGTTTCCATAACCCTTTCGCATCCAAGCAGACGACTGTTGCTCTGTAGCAGTTCATATTTTTGTGCCAAGAGGAGGTCAATTCTCCCACTTCTGCAAA
>JGI24158J21664_10003261_pt1 | contig 20264 bp, 14 predicted proteins | sample Ectturendosymbi3_FD_21664 | JGI IMG/M metagenome (IMG submission 21664) | reverse complement strand
CGAAAGGATGATCCCAGCTAATATGGCTCGGTGACCCGGCTAGAGTGCCCCCCAAAAATTGGCGTTCGAGTCGTGCTGGTTGCACCCACGGCAAAGCAAGCCAGAGGTCGATCAAGAACCAGGTGGTTACGTTTTCCAACTAGCTTGATCCCGTCTTGGTATAGAGCCAGCAGAAATATCAGAGAAGTTGCCTACAACCGTGAGTTATTTCAAATCTTCCTAGGGCTGCCACGCCCGCGACCTTCCCAAGAGGAAAATGTACATGTTGTAGAATTGGCTACAGTTGTATTGTTTTTGCAATCGCGTATAGTGGTAGATCTCCCTTAAAGTTTGTTTTTAATTCGCTGCATTTATTGCCTCTTTTGTGCAGTCACTTCATCTGCAGAAGCAAATCTCACAGCTGGGAGTCATTTCAGTCATCACCTTTTTAGCAAATGAAAACCTACTGTTGCTACTGGTACACTACCATACTGACAGTACTCTGGAAACTAGTTTGTGGGATTTGACTTTGATCGCAGAGCAAATGAAAGAAACTTTTCACGTTTTCGGACTCAATTATATACAGGGAAATATTGATAGACCTTGAAAAATAAGGTGACACTACAAATACAGAATCACAACTTTTTGGGGCAATTTAAAATACATTAGAGCAAGAACTGCGAGGATGAAATGCCGGTCCACAAGTTTTTTTCAGCAGAAACTTCAGCGCCTATGAATCCCATGTGCCACTGCGTTATGCGACAAGATGTCTTTTATTTTTTAGTGGACAAGTACAGAGAGTTCTTTCTATTGTACTTGTTACAGGCCATGAAACTCAATTTTCCTGATGTAAATGAACGTTGACAGCGACTTTGCGAAAAACAGAACAGTCATCGTCGAACCGCGCAAGAGGCCCCAGCAGCTGTTAAAATGTATCTAACAATTTTCTTTGACTCGAGCTGTGTAGTAGGCTGAATCCCGCTGCCGATGACAACGAGAACTTGAGGTGTTACGCTTTTTTTTATCGCAGTTAGAACGTGTGTGGACCGGTGTGATTTTCGGTCTTCAACATTCGGCCAATTTAATGAATTAACACCTATCGAAATTAAAATATTGTGACCACTGCCTCCTTAAAATTCAGATATTTGAAATATGCAGGCAAACGAACATTGTGAACATGTCATACCATATCACTCTTTCAGTGGCATTTAGCAAATCAAGGACAGACTAACATCAACAACACGTGTTTCATGAGCCCTGCCACAAAATATTTTGAAAACACACGCAAGAATGCATAATGTAACATAGCATCACTTCACATTGATTCATATAACGAAATCCCTCACTATTATTGCTGAAGAGCTTTTTAAAATTAAGTAAAACTACCGCCACTAATAATGAAAGTTTTTAAAGCGCTCTGCAAAAACTTTTTGGAGGAACTATCGTTTTGCAATAAAATATTTGCGTTGTCACTATCACTTCCAGTGCTATCTAGTAGGGTAAAGATTCTGCATCACTGTCATTGTTGTCTGCCAGCACTGAAGTAGAATTCAAAATTCAAAATATATTGTTGTCTGCCAGCACTGAAGTAGAATTCAAAATATATTTCAGTGACCCATGAGGCACTCGTTTTCCGCATAAAAAAGCGTTTGTTGTGTATGCCGCCATCAGCAGTAAAGCATAGGAAGCTCTACCTAACGTTATAGCTGAGACTACCTTTTCTGCAATTATGCTTTTGAAGTGAATCTGTTGATGAAGTCGCACCAGTGTGCAGAAACGCAGGCAACTTTCTCTTTACTGCCTGAACTTGAAGATGAATATCTTGCACACAATGATCAGCCATGCGCAGCGCAGAATCAACAGCTCTCAGCTCTTGCTGAAAACTGTGACGCACCCACCGAGATAATGCTGCATTGTTTGAAACACGCAGCACGTAAAGGCTGCGGCGCAGCGCTAAACATAGATTGAAAGATCGTTTGTACGAAAACTTGTAACGTGCTTTGACCCCACCTGAGTTCAATTTAAATTCCGTACGATTAGGTGATTTAGCACCGAATGCGTTACAAAAATGTGGGCTGTGATACAACGCCCTCGCGATGCGCATAATACACAACTCCGATCGGTAGAACGGGAATGTTCTGTGCTAGTCGGTACACAAATATAGTCGCCCAAATTATTTTGTAAGTCAGTACACAATGGACAGGAGTTGTAATATTCCTACCTTTTTGGAAACGTCTTATACGGGGGCACGATATGTTTGTATCAATGTAGTGTTGGCTTAATCGTGCTATCTTAAGCAAGTCTTTATCTCTGTTAGCCAAAAATTAACAGTGCACAACACTCTCAACGCCAAACCTGCAATTTTTTGCTGTATTATTGAATAAACTAGACATTCAGTCAGGCCCTTTTGGTGTCACCGACATAGTTTTTGGTTTAACTCTCAACTTGAAAACTGTACTGCATAGTTTTGTAAGCATGTCCGATTCCCAAGCCATTGTGTGTAATTGCATCTCAACTAAGCAAAACATTTGTGTATTTACGCATTCATTTATGTTTAAAATTGCTGTTGAAGCATCTTGCTTTGCACTGTCTCTTATAGGTCTGCACGAGAATGGTCATTGGAAGGATCAACACATTCGCAGAAACGGTCTTCTGTTTGCTTTTCCACTTCTTTTGTTAAGTGCAGAGGGCAAACAAAATTTGCGGCATTATCGCCCGATTCGCTGCCACAAAAGATTTTGTGTTTTCATCCTGGACATGAACGCATTCACTACCCTTGTTTGAAGAACGAATGCGCTAGAGCAAGTTGCGAGTTCTTAGCCTTCCATTATTCTATTTCAGGAAAGTAACCCGATACTGATGACGAGGAGGGAGTTGACCATTTCTCGTTGGCATGCAAGCCAAGACTGAAATTAAAACTCGGGTTTTTCCAGTGGACAATTTCCAAGAAAGGTTTCAAACGTCTAGCTGAATCCGAATCAAGTCATCAGGTCCTCACCTTTCCAATGAACCGTGCTAATGTGCCTAAAGCAAATTTCCGCCATTTAATGTTGAAAGACAACTCCTTAAACTTACCAGCGTTTTACGGAAATGATTTTTTTCATTGCAACCAACATGTAGTTTGTTCATCTGTGTCTATTCAGGTTTTCGCGCGATTTGCAGAAAAACTCTATTCAAATCGCAGACCACAATTTGCCGCAAATTTCACAATGCCGATAAAATACACTAACGATTGAAGGGCAAGGTTCCAACTTTCCATTTGTGCTGACACCCACGGTGATGGTTGCCTGAATCTATCCACAGTTAGTATTGCATCTAGTTGATCTGACAGTACGTTTTTGATTGATAACAGGTTGGAAGATTTAAATTATCCTCAGTGAGAAAATTTCTTAAATTTCGTTTATATGACCTTTTTGAAATTACCCATTGGCATTGGAATTGAGCAGGGTGTGTGCAAAGGTAAAGCCTGTTGGACTCCAGAATTGCTGGTACGCACGTCGGGAAAATGATGCAAATTTCACTCCAGCTGCGCGAGTAACCTACATTTGCAACATTATTAAGAAACAGCTTTAGTAACCGGAAGTTTGAAGCAAAAGAAAGCAATTCCGTTTTCTGCAATTTTGCAGACCTGTTCGATGCTCAACTTTCGCGTTATTTGGTACGCCTTGTTGTGATGCCAAGAGAAGTAAACTTCAGAAATCCCTTGCTTGATGAGCCAACTTTATTTAATCGTCGATAGTGAATGCATGTCTTGCTCAAACATGCTTGATCAACAAAATCTTGCAAATTGCGTTGAAGACACGAATGGTTTTCACATTTACGTCAGTGATTATTGTTTTCTTTTCAGCTGGTATGGTGTCGTCTTTCAAAGAAAGCATTCTCAAAATGATGTTCCATTTGAAATCCGAAATTGTTTTTCGTGTCTTTGTAACGCTACTTCGTGATATATAATTGCTGCCCAATATGCCAAACAGTATCAGAAAGACAAGGAGTCACTCAAGTTGCAATGGCAGCGATTACTAATAACAATTTTGTAGCTTGCTTGGTAGTGATTTTAATAATCATATCCTCGCTTTTGTCTGCCGCCTGTCAGGCCGAAGGTCAACTAAATTTGGACAATGTTCGTCAGAATCTGCCAGGATTGTTCAACAGATTATCGCATTTCTCAAAAAGTCATGAAAGCAGAGCCCAGTCGGTTAATTCCTTGAATGCTTGCAGCAAACCTAAAGCTTTTTAATTGTGCACTTTATTTGTTTGGTATTTTGCAGACGACGGCAAAATTATTTACAGGTGCATAACACGCCACGTTGACATTCTCAAATTCACATATGTGCTAAAGCTGAAGCATCTCACTCAACTTTCCACATGATCTCATTTCCGTAACTTCGTCATATATCCAGCGTTTGTCTGTACCGGATTCGTGAAGGTTCTGCAGAATGATTTCCTTCGACACAAAAACTCTATCTGACACTTTCATTTTTTTAGTTTCCTAAGCAATGTTCTCAAAGGATTCGATTTCACCAGCGAATCAGATTGTAACGACACAAAAAATAATTTTTTGAAATCAACTCATTTTGGACTCTGTAGCCGCTGGGAAAGTTTTGCTCCTCAACAACAGAGCTAAAATCTTAAAAAATTAAAAAAATGCTGTTGTTGCAAAACGAATGCTGTAAAACATAGCTGGACCGCTGCATCTTGTGAAACTTAGATTGGAAACATGAAGTACATAATCCTCTCAGAACCAAAATGCCCTCACTGTCAAAAACGTTTGATTAATCTTCTCTACTCGCGAACGATTTCTTGCCAAGTTTTTCGGCAACTTCAAAGATCTATACATCGCTTCTGGAAAATTCATTTTGTGGTTTTTCGACCTAGCGCCTGTGGATCAACTTACGTTGTGCAGTCTCACCGCAATTTGTTAACCCGAGTCAACGAATCAACATCTATTCAAGGATCCCCAGCATGCAAACATTTACTGGCCGATCCTACGCACCCGTTTCAAATTCAATGAACCAGAAATACTGGGAAACATTCTCGATCAAAACAAGTTTCTCGTGCTTGAGTCGCTTTCAATACCGGCCAGATCCCAATGTAGATGGAAAACCAATCGGATCTCAGTGTGTCTTTATCACCGGGTCGTAACGAGGGGGGGCAAGGGGGTCACAATTCCCCGGGCGCCGAATCACTATGGGGGCGCCGAATCGCTACGGGGGGCGCCGAATGACTGCGGGGGGCGCCAAAAGTCCCAAAAATATAACCAGTTTTTTCTTCAATACAGTGCATTTGCTTCCTAACGGCCTCAAATTCGAACATGAGGGGGCCAAACTTGCTTCTTGCCCCTGGCGCCATCAAACCTCGTTTCACCCCTGCTTGATCATCTACTCTTTTAGTATTATTCGAGACAAAATGACCGCTTTAAATATGCACCTTTATTTTTTTGCGTTGCAAGTTTATTTTATTTTCTGTAATAGTGGCTGATGAATTTTGATGAAGCCGAAACGTTGCAGTGATGCATGTTTTGTAATAGCGGCTTTAATGTTCAACGTAAAAATATGTGGCAAATTCGCTGCTGCTACCAATTGCATCCGGGTGTGTCAGTGAGGGAAAGCAACACAAGCGCAGCTTTATGTGAGCAAGCGCGGCACAGGCATTGATAAAAAGATGTCGCAATCATTTTATTTGGCGTGGGATTAGCCTCACTGCGGTTACGTGCAGTGGAATTTCGAGGTTGAATCAAAGCAACTTCGCTTTGATGACCGTCATTAATTTTGTTGTGCGTTTTATCAGATAAACTGCAATTTACAAGCGCCATTGTCAAGCAAAGCTCTGCGTTTCATGTCAGTGCGTTTCTGAGCTCAAACCTACATTTCTCTCGTTGCGATACGAGGAATTTGAAATTAGAGAACAATAATAGGAAGCCATGAAGTCATCACTGTAAGTTTATAGTAATGGGAGTTTTTGGGATTTAAAACATTTCTTTCCCTTGACTGTAAAAATGTAGCATGTAGCTCAACCTACTGCGCTATTATTCCGTTTACTTGTCCTTCACAGAGCTTGCTTTCATTTACAGTTGTACGTCATTAGCGCTGTGTACAGCCAGAATGTAAAATCAACTCTTACACTGCCTTTTTCGGCAGTAGCCGTAGTCATCAAACGCACAGAACTTTTTGGATATATTCTGAATCGTGCGATCTAGATACCCGCTTGCTTGCTGCTCCACACGTCACCAACAACCACCACTACCAATTTGGTTTGTCTCTTGCATCTTATTTTATTTGCGTGTTTCGCTCAGTCACCTGGTCCATATCACGGGCATAGGTTCAAAGAACACAATGGTAAAAAAATTCTCAGTCACAAAACATCACAGGGTAGGTGAAAGTTGGTGCACGTAGTCAATGCTGAAGAGGAACAAACACTGAAACAAAGCACCAGGAATTGTTTCATTCGGTCATCGTCATACAGAAGCGCAGTGGGAGAAAAATGGAAATTTGTGATGTTGCAATAATAGGTGCAAGAGGCAGAGACTGCCTGAAGTGCCGACACAATAATCTCTGCGCATTAAAACATAATGCAACAGCTCCTGCGAACGATAGCAGAAATTACTTCAATGCATGATTTGCTTTGTTGTATCACGCCTCCCTGACTACTATATTGCGTTTTCAAAAAAGAGACATGGTCTTATTTATTGCAACCTAGCTTCTCTCAGGCCGTGTCAAAACAGGAGCGTTTTTGCGCTAGCAGGCGTATTTTAGGGTTGGATCCGCTCTCGAACGCCCAGGAAAATTTTTGCAAAACCTTTTCTAAACCAAGATCATGTTAAGACAACATAAAATTTCAGATCTGTTTTGTTTTACTAAAGTCAATACAGTATCTGATACAAAAACCGGCTGCGCCAGAGTCAAAGTCAATTTGCTAACTCAACCCGGGCTCGCCTCGCTATAGCATTGCCCTGCAGGCATGCCAGAAAAACGCAAGCAGTGAGTATTTTGCATAACCTTTGCAAATCGTTTCTTTTTAGATTTTGCGAGCCTTGATATTTGGTCTCAAGCTTTAAGTCTACTTGGCTAAAAGGTAAATAAACACTTGATCGTCAGTGCGCCTCACAAATTACGCGATTCAACCTTGCTGAACTTGCTTTGCCGCGCAGCCAACCCAATCGCTCGCAATACGGAAAGAAAAATGGGTTTATATCTTACAATGGACTGCGCGTATTTTATCAAACCAAGCTACACGCGATGAGAGACTGCTTGTCACAAACTGAGCATTGCTTATTGTTTCAATCTGGCCACAATTGCTGGAATAAATACTTAAAACGTTAACGTATCTGCGGTACCAGGCATTCGTCAGTGGATTGGTTGTGCAGTGCAACTAATTGACAATGACAGCGAGTTTGACCAGGATTGAGCTCATTGAGAGGAAGCTCAGCGTTGAAAACCAAGCTCGGGCAAAATATGCGCAAACTTTGGCTGCACAAATCACATACCAATTTGAAAAAGGATACGCACAAACAGAGGCGATTAGAAAGAAATACAAACAACCACAGGCTTTGGTTTAAGCGAAATAACATGCAACATACTGTAGTCATATCGACCAAAGGGTTCATCAACTGTGGAAAACCACTGTCGTAATAATTAAATAGGACAAGCTACTTTTGGTATCACAGGTTCAAATTATGTACTTGCTCTATTTTGTACTTAAGATGCACTCTACAAAATGAAGTAGTTTTTTCTGTGGTATTTTGTCCTACCAAGGGTCTGCTCCAGTGGGGCAGCCAACAAAACCTGTCTCGTTAGCATTTTTTTTAAGCAGATCATTTATGATCGCATATCATAGCAACTGAGATTTGTTCGTGCTGAGACGTGGTTCGATGTCTAAGGGATTACGGCCTTCACTGCTATGTACATCTTCGTATGAACCAAACAATGAAACTCTTTCTAATTATGCGGTCTCTACCTCTTGCACTTTTGACAATATTCTTTAGAAAATGGCATTATTTCGAAATCACAACCTCTGGCGTTGATTAAAAAAAGCAATCGTTTCAAAAAGGTTGACTTCAAATATAATATCATGTTACAGATTTACGCAAAGCAAATGCACTGAGTAGATTTTTCACAAACAAACATAATATGAATCACAAAGCATTCGCAGAAACATCTCACAAGTTGTTGGATACAGGAAAATGATTGCCACTTAAATTGCGTTAACAGTTTTTAGACACCAGAGTTGTATTTACAAATTGGTCGAAACTGGTACTTTGTGCTGAAACTAAAGGTCATCTTTGCAGCACTAAACTTTTGTTACAAACTTTTTTCTATTTATTCCTTCTTAGGCGAAGACAAATTGCTTAACCTTTAAAAACTTCGCAAAAGTGATAGTCGGTAAACGTGCATAAGCTGTGCAAATTTCTACTATTCCGTCGTCTCATGCTCAAGATCTTCAACTTGTTTGACAGATTGTGATTTTACTATTTTACTGCAAAACAGTTTAAGAACTTCGTTAGAGCAGCAGCAAGTAAAACATTCTACGGATCTTGGCGAAACGAGCAAGGGAAAAAAATCGCTTCATTTCAATTCATTTGCATTGCACGTAATGTTAACCGCATTCTTTGGAATCGAAGTTAAACTTTTCAACACAAATTCCCTTCGTCTCCTCAACATTTTTCAAAACCAAGCCAGCAGCCAGATGCTCTTCCCTTGTTCTCGAGTTTGCCCAAAACGTCCCGGTTTTCTTTGCGGTGTATACTCTGAGCTTGAACAAAAAGAACGCAAGGCAACGCAGCACCAAGGTTGAAAATGCAGCGCCGATGCACATTCCAGCAGCAAGCCAGGGATTGGTCGACCAATTTGTGACCGGATAAACGCTGGAATTGATGCCACTTGCGTGCAGTAACACCAAAAATGTAATATATACTATAGCGAAAGTGAAGCTGTGAACAACGTGCAAAAGCCGTTCAGGAATGTTACTCACAAATAAGTCAAACACCATCACGATGCAATTCAAAGCATGGTTATTGATAGAAAACGCGTTTTCCTTCCTCGAAGAACCTGATAAAAGTGCCCAGTAGAGAATGGTTACAAGCAAAGCAATATCGAAGGCGACAGTGTGCAATAGCCAGTTGAGTATATGAAACCAGCGTAAGCGTTGTTCTGGAATAAAAAGCATAAGACAAATGAAATACGTGTGACTTATTTTTAACTTTGCAATCCGTATAAGCTCCAAATACTTTTTTACGCGTTGGTAAAGAGAAACAACTCTTATGAACTTTATCTCGAATTTAAAATATTGCGTAAAACATTGTTCTCGTAGGTTTACTTTCATGCACTATCTCAATAACATTTCGATGGTATTTTACAAGTGTTGAGAAACACGCATGGCTTTAAGACAAGCAATAGTTTTGCAGAAAGCGTTAGACACATATCAATATCTTGTCATAAAAACATAACCAATCCTGAAAGTATTGATACACTTTTCTCGTCATTTTTTTGTGGAAAAAATGTTTTTTTATCCTATGAGAAAAGCTGCCTTTCACCTTGGTTTTCAAAAAATTTGAAAGCATCAAAACCCTTTTGCTTATTTTTAAACAAGACTTCAAACGGCATCCTAATTTAATTTTGTGTAATATTTTGAGTGAATGGCATCACTATAAGACAAGTAATAAACACTTTTTGCTGGAGATGAAATTTCGAAAAAGCGTTTGGCCTACTACAACGTCTAACCTGGGGTGGGAATTGGGAGCAAAAGATATTAAAATCAGGCCAGTTGAAAAGATTCAGTGAGTTTTGCACCGATACGTGCTTTCAAAAATCGCAGGTATTTTCAAAGTTTCTGATCATAACTTCACAGTTAGATTTCACGTTCAAATGTCATAAACAGGTTTGTTTTTGATCGCACTAATGAAGCTATTGAAAATCTTCTTTGTCTAATTTGAAAGAGTTCACATTAGTCTTAATTTTTAATTTGTGCACAGACTACAACATGGATGTTGGCAACATAAAGGATGTTGTTAACAATGTACGAATGTACTAATAACTGCGAAAAGATAAATTATAACCTGAGTATATCGGTATTCATTAAAGTACGTAAAGGTCGTGAAATATACTGGCAGTAAGAAATAACTACCGAATTTTAAATACTTGTGCAGTATGTTTAAGACAATACAAACAATAAGTGCAGGAAAATATGCATTACCATTGCATTTAGTACCAGGCAAACATTTACTATTACATAATGTCATAGTAAATATGTTTGCCTGGTACAGTAAACGCTTGCCTGATATTGTTTGTATTGTGTTAATGTTACCAACATCCACTTTAAACACTGAAACGTTTATACATTACCATTAAACATATACACGAACTATAGAAATTCAGCGGCTTTTTTCAGTGACTATACAATTTACGAAATGTCTTTCACTGGGTTTTGCAAACAGTTGCTATCTCACTGGAGCAAGTTTCGTTAAAACTTTCAATCAAAGCGCATCTTTCCCACGAAAAAAGTCAAATGGAATAGCAAACCCTGTGCTATTTGAACAAATAAGGCACCCTTGCAGGTAACTCATCTTGTTTTCTTTCCTGTTCGTTTTCGCAACTATCGACAGTTTTTTTTACGCGTGCCTTTTGTGTGCACTTCGGTTTCCAATGTTTGCTCAATGCATTCTTCGTCTTTACTGAATTTATTTGCTATTTTATGAGCAGAATGTTGAGGTAAATAAAACGTTTTTTTAATACTAAAGTAATCTGATTTTGAACGCTTTGAGGAGATGCTTGGCGTCATCAAAGTATAGAAATAATTAACGCACTAACGATAACCTAGATGGGCATCTCTGCCGACGCAGAGGTGGAGTGGCGGCAATTCAATACAGTTTTAGCTTCATCCACTGCTTGGTATGTGGACGGAATCCCTTGATGGAACTAAGAGGTGAAAGATGTTATTCGAGCAAAGAAAGTATAGCCTAGTTAGAAGGCCTGCTGGCTTCAGAACAAATTTGAACCTTCTTTGCATTTGCAGTGCGGCGAAATGGTAAAAAAGTCCACATTGCCATCGTGAGAAGAATTTCAGACATAAACTGGATTCCAATTACTGGCAAGCCATCAAAATGTGATGGCAAATCCTCAGGCGTCTTCGCAGTCAAATGCTGCTAGATGCATCAACGACCAAAGTGGTGTCTGACGCAGCAATGATGGTTGCATCCTGGGAAGATTGAGAGGGTGTTTCTAAGATCTTTCGAACCCAGTCATTTTCATATCATCGCACATGCAGCGATTTAAGTCTTTCTAAATGTCAAAACACTGAATGCAGCAGATTGTGATGAAATCGGACCTGAAATGCTCAAAGCCTAGCAGAAGAGCTCTTTGGCTGATTCGTGTGTGTTAAGCACACTGGTGGTCTGGAAGCGGACCGAAAGGTTGGCAAAATTGTTGTGATCATCCACGTACACAAGAAGGTAGAGAGGAAAGAATGCCCCACCACCGATGCATCTCTCATTAGTCGCTCTGGAAGAGTATAAGCCAAGTGTTTGTAAAAAATGCTGCAGAATAATTGAACCAACGTTAGAGGATTTTCAGTGCGGTTTTCGTCCTGGCCGTAGAACTGCAGACCAAATTTTCATTCTCCAACAAGTTTTCCAGATATCTTTCGGAGTATGCCAAAGATGTCTACGCATGTTTTGTCGACCTCAAGAAAGCATACGACCGGGTCTCTCGAGAAAGCTCCAGAAAGTGTTGCGGGAGTACGGTGTTGACGGCCGTCTGCTACTTGCCGACAAGTCACTCTACTACTGCGCAGAAGTGCGGGATCTGTGTCGGCGGAGTTGAATCATAGCTGTTCACCATGGGTGTTGGATTCCGACAACGGTGTGTGCTGTCGTCACGCCTCTTCATGTTTTTTATGAATTGGACAGATTGTCACGACTGAGTTGACTGCGCAAATATCAGTAGTAAGATTCCGAATGCAACATAAATTTTGCACTTCTATTATTAGCGTCTGCTGTGCGCCTTTGCGTTTTGAATCATTTGCCACACGCTAACTTCAAGCCCTAGTTCTAACAAATTTGCGTGATTGCCAAACAATCTTTATCATTTCCGAGAGAACTTACAACCAAGATCAGTTTGTGAAACCGTGTTTTCCAGAATGTTTTGTAAAGATAAAATATGGTCGAGCTTTTGAAAAAACTGTTTTTTCTCATTCTTCATCGTTTCAGCTAGCTCCTGTAGTTCCACCGCTAGGCCGCGCTAGATCTCGGGGCACGTGTTGAGCTGCCATTCGACTGTCTCGTCATCCAGAACCGTCAGGTATGCGTTATACGGCGAGGTCGTTCCATAGACAGTGATGGGAAACACTGCACTTTTACTGTATTTTGAGAGAGCGAAACGGTCTCTCAAATTTTTCCAACGGTCTATCAAAATACGGAAGAAACTCTCTTTACTACCACCATCAAAATACATTACCATTTTTCGCGATCATCTCGGTATTAAGATAAATTAGTTGCGGTCTCTCGGAATGATTCAGCGGTCAGCAAGGTCAAACTTGAAAAAACCCTGATGGACAACATGGTCAACGGTCGGTTCGTCTGCACCACAATCACAAGCCGCAGAAGGGGCCATACCCCATTTGTATACGCAGGAGTGGAAACGACCGACACCAGTACGGAGGCGGTTAAGTCGGACCCATGCCGTTTTTGGTAAGGTTTGTCTCGTGATATCTAGTCGCGCGATTATTGCCTTATTTGGAAATGCGTTTTGCTTGTTTGCTACCAGCTGAATTCGTCTAATACCAAATTTGAATCAGAACAAAAATACATTTTATCCTCACGTGACGAATAAGTTGTATACCTCTTGTGTCTCCCCTGGATCAAACAAAAATCGTACGACCATCGTTACTTTGACAAAGCACATGTAGTATGTGAGGTAGAAGTTGAAACCAAAAGTTAGGCAATTCGATGGCGGTGATTTTTACCAATAAGCAAGAATTGGTGTAAGGCTGCCAATGGATATGATTTTCTAAATATTGTGCGTTTTTTTGAGTTACAAATGAAGCAGTCTACATCTCAGGTGAAATGCTGCCCATAAAAGTCCACTAGGAGGGGATGAAGTGCCTTGCCCGCACTAAGATCGGGATATGTTAAAACAACGCAATCTCCGTAAACTCATTACAGATCAATACTGTTGCAGACGTATACTAAGGTATTGCGATTGTATTTTGGAGGTTGAAGTTTCTACTTTAGGTGCAATGAAATGTACTCGCTCAACATGACGTTCCAAGTTTATATGTAATTAAATATATTCAGTTACCATCAACATCTTTGAAAAAGAACAAAACCTAAAACCCTTTCGAAAAAAAACAACGCACGACATTTACCTGGAACAGCATAACTTGGACATGTATCGCATTTTTCGATTGCTACAATATTGCTGAACTTTTTCCTGGCATCACATCTCCATGAGTTTCTGGTGACAATTCCGTGAATGCAAACTCCAAAAGACACTCCAATATAGAGCATTATTGCCCAGGCTGCCCAGGTGGTCAGATAAAACACGTAAGTTGATTTAAATTCAAAAGATATGATATCCCCAACAGTCCATCCGAACCAGTAAAGAAAAAACAAGCATTTGTAAGCAGTGAAGATCCAGATATTGTTTCCCCACTGCAAAAAGCATGTGATTGATGTTTTTTTAATCATTTACTCCAAACCATTTACAACATGAACAGCAGGTGGTTGAACTTGACGGCTGACACACGTTTCAAGAAGCTAAGCACAATTCTGTCTGAAGCAGTTTGAACCGCTGACGCCGATCTCTTGTATAGGTAACTGGTGGCAAATCAATCAATAACGCTTCTGCTGAAATGATTCACACACCATTTTGGTTACAAAACCTGCAGATTGGTTTAGTTTTTAGGTTTACTATCAAAAATGCCGGTTATGGTTTCTAAACTTTTCGCTCAAAACGTCGTGTCTTATTTATACGTAGAGTGTTTTTGTCGATATTATGTTGTCACGCATGAATGCTTGAAGGTCATTAGAGCAGATCGCTATTGCAAAATGGAGCGTTTGTGGTACTGAAAATTTTAATGCAGACGTAAAATAAACAATTCAATAGACAATTGAAAGCTCGAGGTTTTCTGTAAGCTTTCGAGGAATCAGCCGACTGGCTTCTGCTTTCATCCCTTTGCGGTGATTCAAACTTGCACATATCTATATTCAAGTACAGTAAGTACTCTTTGGCCTTTCAACTTTTCACCCGCAAGATTTGCTTGTGAATTCCAGGTCTGAGGATGCGTAATTTCACGTGAAATCGATTTCCCATAAAAATTTTGCCGATCGATTCGTTGCTTACCCCCATTGTGGAGAGTTCTTACTTGAACAATTCAACAAATTTAACCTTAGTTCAAAGTTAAATTGAAATATCTTTCAGGGAATGAACCTAATTAAACAACCTGAGTCCATGCCTTCTCAAAAGAGTGCAGTAAAACAATGCTTTTCAGCATTTTTTGCTGCAACGGAACCTTCCGCAAATGATTGCGTTGTTCATGGAACCCTATGCAATGATTCAAGTGCTTTTATTGCTACAACCACACAGAACTATGGTCGCGAATTTCGTCCCAGGATATTTCGGTCTGTTTCGGCGGAACCCCTGGCAGCCACTCGTGGGACCCTGAGGTTCCGCGGAAAACCCAATTGAAAAACACTGCACAAAAACAATACATGCAAAAAAATACATAAGCTACTTCAATCACCCACGAAGGCTTTGCTAAGCCTTATTCAAATAGCACAACTTAATAAAGTCGTTAGGAGTGGCAACCTCAAATGTGGAGTATAATTAAGCACTAACTTACCTGCGATGTGTAAAATCGCATGGTGGAGCAGTCCTGAAACATGAAATGTCTGAGCTGAAATTCGTAAGTAAACCAGTTGCTCATTGTCAGAGAAAGGCTGTTAAATATCTAAAATAAGTTCACACAAAGTCACTGCAATTCAGAGCAATCCATCGTGAGTCCAGTGCAGCTATCATATCGATATTGCGAGTACAGGTTATCGCGATCAACAGTGTGATGGAGATTTCCAAATAAATTGTTCATTCCTTTATATTGCAAGGTATATCTTTCAAGCTTCATAATCGAAATAAAGCCCTGTTGACATCTGTTTGTCTTTAAAAACAAAAAACAGAGCAAGATTGACACTCGAGGTTTGGTCCTATGTATGGCTTAGTTGTTTTTACTTTTATTTTGTTTCATTTTTTCTTAATTTTATTTTGCCTTCGCAAGCCCCGGGACAATGTTGCGGATAGCGGACAATATTTATTGATTGGTTGCTTGGTTTGATTGGGTTATTGTTTCATATGACTCAGCTAATAAACAGAAGCAATAGGCAATAAGTAAACCAACTGTCAGTGAAGATTAGAGCAAATGAAAATACAATGCCATAACAGCTGATCAATGTAAACAAAGAGTGGTACTGTGTCATAGAGAATAGGTGAAGGACCATGGCGGTCATCTAGTCAACCAACCCCCAATAACACCTCCTTCCTCTTTCACTGAATCTGCTCATCATCAGATTACTCCAGTGGTTTATGCCAGCGATACTTTGGTGTAACTGCAAGGTTTGGAGGTCTTCATCTTTCATTGTTCTGTACTAATTCCTGTTCTCCCAAACTAAGGTCAATTGATGTCACAGAGAAATGATGAATAAGCGTTTGGTGAGCCTTCGTGAGGGGTTAAAATAATTTCAAGGATTGATGAAACGACATTATCGACTGTGTGCAAGAAGGCCAAGCCAGGAGTGAGAAAAACACGTTTACTACTTTTTCAGACAGTGAGAAATCAAACGAAGACATTTGTTTTTCACTGACTTTTTTAGATTTGCACGACTACAAAACCTTGTTAGGTAATTAATTTGTTGGCTACCAACGTTCGTTCACTATTAATGACGAACTGCTTCAATTGGGCAGCAGCATGCACAGACCTACCGTCCAAATCAGTCATCAATTAGATAAGGTTACCAACACTAAATTAAGCAGTTCAGCTCAGTTTTGTTTATACTCAGTTTCTGTATTCCTTTCGGAGTGTCACGAGTGATCTGCGGCGCACATTTCAGCTTGCTTGCACCGTGGGCCACGGGGCTGCTTTCGTAGTGAAAGCCGCGCTGGTTTCAAGTCAATGGCAGAAAAATCCATTTTACTCGGGTCCCAATACATAATTGGGAAACCACTGTTTTATGGGATCAAACAAAAAAATGTGTTATTGCTGGGAAAAATTAGAGAAATGATGGAGAGTACCTATCTCTACGGATAGAAATATTTATTTATTTTTATTTTTCGTGTAGTATCCCTGTTTTCAAATAAAATACAATATATATACTGATATAGTTGGCTATGATAATAAATTAAATAAATCTAATCTCATTAACGTAAAATTTTTTTAATTGTTCGCTTTACGCATCAGTAGTGGGTTATTTCTTTTAGAATATATAAAATGCCTGAAACATTAACTCTGTCGCCACTGACACAAAGCCGTCTTAAGGTGCGGGACCCATTTACAAAAACACTTGTCAAATAGGTTTAAAACCGTCTCTGGTTGAGGGGTGTCAGCTCGCAAGCTTCCATCTTGACCTGCACACGTAGTCTAATTGCTGGGCCGGGCTTCATATCATTTCAGGTGAATAGTTTTTATTTCTGGCCTTCGTTCGTTAGTATCATCCGTCTATTTCGAAAAACAAAACATCCAGCTTATAGTTGCACAGCCGTGGTTACAACGCCTTGCGTTCAACGGTAATTGCACTGAACACTAAACATATCGTTTGCCCTTGCGTTAGATTTTCAGACTGAAGTTCATCGCCGTTAATTTATCAATATGCGAGCAATATCTTACCTAAACTGATTTTTTGAAATGACGTTTTCAATGACTGTAAATGTTAAGGGGACCGTTGAATACGAGAGTCAAACCTTCTACGAAACTCACATAGCTGACATATCGGCTGCGACTGATTCATTATACTTGCAGTACAAGCTTACAACTTGTGTTCTGACTTACCCACGAAAATACACCAACTGCACTATCTCGCTTCAAGAATGTCATTTTCCGATACCGATACGTCATACAGAAAAACATCAGTTCTGTTGACACTGAGCAATTTTATACTTGCAAAAAATTTCACTTCACCCACCAAAATTTGATGTTGATAAGCCCACCTAATAACTAGGCTATATCTTGTGGCATTTGTTTCTTGAAAATCTCCTACTCAACATTAATAGGAAGCATGAGACGTGTTAAGAAGTGTTTGTCGCCAATGCCGGTGAGTGTCAGATGATTTAATTATGTGGCATTGGGGCGTAGCTAGAGATCGAACAATAAAATTAAAAGGATCAAGAAAGCTTTCACTATTTTCCGTAATTTCAAGCAGGGCCTTTTTATTAGATTTTGAGTGGGGGCGCTATTTTAACCTCGAATTACCGTACCAGTGTTATTCGTTAGCTTGCGGTCGAATGTCATCTCTGTCCTTTGTTCAAAAAGGTCTTGCAACTGGGTGATGGAAAATGTCTTTGGCTGGGGAGAAACGCGCAGGAACTGGGAAAATTATCCCCAAGTGAATATGTTAAATAACAAACCTGATTTCAAAACAAACTCGGGGATAATTTAGCACCCTGCATTTGACCTAGACATTTGAGTAGATATTTTATCAACTTGCTCTCTCCACAGCCAGATTTCCAAGTTTTTGAGGCTACGTGTCTTGCGATTTCAAGCACAAAAACTTAAAAGAGTTGAAACTTTCTTGAAAATTAATTTTTAATTGCCACCCCTCGAAGATTCTGTCCGGGACCCGGAATCCCTGGGGCTCCCCTTTGCTATGCAGCTGATGCAGGCCCTTGCTTCTTCAAAAAGTTCCCGAGGAACATTCTGGGAGGCTATTTAGCAATATTCTCGAAGTTTTTTGCAGGTGAGTAATCTATGCACTGTGCTAATCTATGGGGTCACTACCAGGATTGCGAGTTTTGCTCCTGTATTTAAAAATAATATCAAATATTATATGTGCACATATTCCAATTTTCGGGAAAGCTTTTCAACGAAATTTTGAACTTTATAACCACTTATGCTGCCCCCTCATAACGTCCCAGCACAATCCCCTCATTATAAATTGTTTTACATTTTTTTCATTGAAGGAAAATTTTTCTAAAGAAGTTGGCAACGATAATTTTTTCAGATTTAATGTTTTTCTGTTTGCCAAGCGGTGATCAACGCGACTGGGAACAGATCGAACACCTGGTAGATTGAGATAACATTTTTTCCTCCTCAGTAAATCTTTCGACTTCACTATACTATGGCACGATCACAAGTTTCTTCTCCAAACCACTTTGGTTGTCGACCGCTTCTGCAAAGCGTGTATTATTGTGAATTCTGGCACGAAGGTTATTTGAGTGAAGCGCGTTGTGTGTGATGAAGAAGGCGTTTCAAGAGGAAAAACGCAAATCTAGTGGAAAAAGTTTTTTATAAATGCCATTAAATAAAGTGGGTCAGTGTCAAGTCAAACCAAAAGTCATGTCAGAGGGCAATCTATAAGTTGCAAAAAACAGTACCCTTTTTCGCAATATTATTCCAAAATAAATATTTTTTTGCGAAACTAACCACTGGAAAACCGCGAGGTATTTCAATCCTCCTGTAGGGCTGCTGCCCCCCGCGACCCTCCCCAGAGGAAAAAATGAATGAAAATGAATGAATGAACTAGCTACTGGTCTTGACTTCTGCAGTGGCGATAACCACAACAGGGCTCATCGGCGCATACAGTTGGCGCTGATGGCTGAAGCATGTCGAATCGTTGATAACTTCCTAAGTTGCACGATAGTGCATACTGCAGCAACACTATTTTTATCAGACGTTTCGCAGGATTCACTGAAATTGCACAACAGGTAGAATGACATGCAGTGCGTGCGTTTCTGGAGTGAGAGGGTTTCTGAAGCTTTCGTCTACAGGCAATGTCAAAGCGCCAGAAAATCTAAAGCACTTAAAGAAAAGATGCATACACTTCAGTGCGGTTAAATATTTACCACTTTCAAATGTCATTTTCTGCGTCTTTTCTTCTATGATCCATTAAATCTATTTAAGGAAGGAGGGCTGGATCTACAAAACCAGCCGATTTTCATTGCGTCGCACTTAGCTTGACATAGGTTTGAAGCTTAGCAAATCGCAGAAAATTGCGTTGTCACATTGTCGCGTCCTTCCACCAAAGAACAGCTTGGTTTACAGATACTAAAATCCCCAAAACAAATAGCAAAGCACTTCATTAAAAATCATTAGATTCCACGCAAAGCATTTCATTAGATTCACATGCAAAGCATTTCATTAGATTCCAAATCCCTGCTTTTGGGGTACATACTCGCGAAAGAAACGTGGCTTGAAAGATAACGGGCAAGGAATTTACACCCTGTCTCGAACGATCGAACTTTGACCTTTGCTATTGAAGACTGGGTGCAGTAGGCGAAATCCGACCGACTTGAAATCAAATGATTTGAGATATTTTGCACAGTGGCTGAAAAAGCTATGTCGTCATCGGTGTAAAGTTAGACTGACAGAATGTGAACGTTTAAAATTGTTTAACTTGGTTTTAATTTTTGCTATAAAAAATAAACGGAGGGCAATAGCAAATTTGACTTTGTTGTACGTGAATGTTTAATGTTAAATATCAAATTTTATGTAACGTGGGCGCCAAACGTCAGTCCTGAAGCTGGCCCACATTTCCATTCAACGAAATTTACTGAACCTAATCACAAGTAACCCTATCTTATTGCACATTTGCTCCGTGTTCTACGTATAGATATCTCAAGATGGCGCTCATTAAAGCGCTATTAGACAGGTCTGTAGCCGAAGGGGGTACTGTTGGGGGTAGTGCCCCCACCAATTTTCTTGTGCCCTCTAAATTTTGTTGTGGCCAGAAAAAAATGTTTTAAACATATAATAAAAACAAATATCTTTCCCCCTAAAAATGTATTTTCTTAACCCAAACTTTAAAACCTGGCTACTGGCCCGTTCAGAAATAAGCTTAGCTGAAAATAAACATAGGTTCATGTTGTACGTGTGGATACTGACCTCTCCTACCCTTTGTGTCTCCGCACTAGCCATTCTATTCACTGCTAGCCCTATGGAAGGCAATAGTTTTCTGGCCGACTTACAAGAGACAATACCTAACTGGGGTCTTTCGCTGACAGCATTCGAACATGGAAAACTGCCATTCTGCAGCATGTGCCTCAAGCTGTCTGCAGGAAATGAACTATTGACGGGAAGAAACATGGATGTAAAGG
>JGI24158J21664_10003259_pt1 | contig 20270 bp, 14 predicted proteins | sample Ectturendosymbi3_FD_21664 | JGI IMG/M metagenome (IMG submission 21664) | reverse complement strand
TAGAACTTTTTGAAACAAATTTGAACCCACAATTTCTTTAAGGTATCGAATTTGGTTTGAAACGTTTCCTTAATTACACATTAGAGAAGCTGGTGGGGGGCGTTTGAAAGCAGAGTACTTACATATTATAGTGGAAGTTCGGGGGCCTCTTTGAAAGTAGGGTACCTACACTTTGCAGTTGCTGTGGGGCCCCTTTGAAAGCAGAGTACTTACACATTGCAGCTGCTGTTAGGAGCTCCTTCAAAAGTAGAGTACTTACGCACCACAGTGGCTGTTGGAGGCCGTCCCTTTGTAAGCAGAGAACTTACACACTGAAGTTGCTGTTGGCGGCCCTTTTGAAAGCAGAGTACCGTACCTACACATTACAAAGGCTGTTGGGGGTCTCTTTGAAAGCAGAGTACTTACTTATGATCAGCTTATTATATGAATGGTTAATACGTTTTTCACTAAGACTGAGGAAAATTTACGGGCGAAACACCTCAACGGGCGGCCCCTATAAAAGGGGGCGAGGAAGGGCCTCGCTAGCCTCCCCTTAAACACACCACTGACTACATGGTGTGTTTGAACTTCATCGCAAACATAGAAAAATTGCTTTAACTACGTCAAACCTACGAAATAAGGAAGCGTGAAAAGACAACCAAGGGTGAAAGCGATTAAATGACGAGATGGGAAAGTGGAAAAATAGAAGCATCATTAACTGGTAACGCATATTTACAAAACAACATAAAGTGCACATTATTCGAATTAGTGGATTAGGCAACCGTTACGTTTTGCCAGGGATAAAAGCTCCATCAACAAAGCAAGGGCTGGATTAAGAGTAGGTCTAACGCTAATGTATATAGCACACTGGAAAATAGGACATATCAACATTATTCTCAGTCTCGCTTTGTTAAATGTAATGTTAAATGAAAGTCTTACAAAAGAATGGAATTGCTTTAGTTAGTGTGATCAGATATTTTGTCAAGTTTGATAAATTTTAGAAGATAATTCGGTAGTTACTTGTAATGAAAACAATAAATAAAAAAGAAATTGAGGGACGAATTTTTCCGTGGCGCAAATCTGTAGCCTTAGAAGCCTAATGGTCAATCAGGCCCTGAACAAAGCTGCTTTATGACAAAAAGGTGGTGAAGGCATTGCCACTTATTTTATACGTATTTCTATAAACGCGAGATTCTGCTCATTGAACAAAACCAGGACAATCTCGCTTACATGTAGTCCAAGAATTTTTTTTCTGGAGACCACGTAGGGGTACAAGATTTTCGTTACAGTTGGACATATAACCTTTATCACCAAATCAAATTGAAAATCCAGTGATGACACGGGTGGTTTCTGCCTACTTATGCCTACGACCAAGGAAAGCGACAAAAAACAACACAGAAAAATAGACAAGAGAGGCAGAGTAAACGAAATCGGTAATATAAGACTAGGCTGGTCATTTCTTTTGCCTTCCATTTCATGTATTTTTAGCTACACTTCTGAAACTAAGAACTCATCTGACAGTTGAGGAAATGTCATCTGTCCTTCCGTTTGATTGCTTGTAGCGCTAAGCTAGCATGCTGAACGTAACGTATAGCTGAGTGCACCGAAATGCTTGCTCAAACTACGAACTGGGATATTGACAGCAAGTGACCATCAGTTTGGGCTTGAAAAGAGCTTGTGCAACATGCTATAGGACAGGTGATCCTTTTTTTCTAGCTCACCAATTTCTTGAACTTTAAGACAAAGGCCACGTGACACACAGTGGTGCGATATGCGACAGAGAAAAAACTAGGAATATTCTTTTAATTCTGATCGTGTTTTGGAAACACTCTAACCTCTGAGAAAAGCCAGTGACAAAAACAAAAACGACAGATTTGTCCACGCAAGAGCAACGCTAACGCAGTTTAATGCGAGCACCTTAGGAGATTGCAAGCCGAAAACGAATCAAACGAAACAAGGCAAAACCTCCCTCAAAGAATAGCCCACACAAAGGGAACATGGAACCACTCCTCTCTGAACGGGAGTTTATTTCATCAAAGTGAATTAGAGCTAGGCGAAGCTGGCGTGCATGAGAACTCATTGCGCAAAGCTGCTGAGTTGCGCTCTTTCGCTGTTGCTATCTTCATTGCTTGTTTATCTGGGNAGGCAATATGACAGCNTCATGGTTGTGGACCCGTATGCACCACGTAAAACGATCTGTCAACAGTGACTTGCGACAGCAGGATCGCACAGCTCAATTTCTTTTAGGTATTAAGCCAGGTGAAAAACTACAGAAAGTTAGAAAAATATTGAAACTAAGCAAGATGATGTAAGTACTGTATATTTTTGCGAATTTCGTGGCGGTGCTGGTCTGACAGCACTATTCGCATGTTGGGATTCACTGTCTTTCATCTATGTAGCTTGAAAGTATATCGTGTTAGAAGTGTAGTAAACACATGGAATGTAGCTCAAAACTTTCAGGCTGTCGGTAAGGATAAAAAATCTGTCGATGCTTTGAAAGACTGAGATTGGAGTTCGTGTCGGTTTCTCGGGGTTCGAAGGTCAGGCAACCATGCGCGCGAGGTGCTGACGTAGCCTAGGTGCAAGTAAAATGAAGTTTAACACAGTGGTCTTCCGGACCTCGTGTGAACGCGAACAAAGTGATGTTTGTCTCGATTTACAAATGTAATAAGATATTGGGAATATGCAGTCAGGATCGAATTTTAGCTGAAGAAGTCATAGCACCCATTTAACTTTTGTCATCTCATCTATGAGCGCTTGTGAATGGTTTGACTTGTAGATCAGAATTGGTCTGTTCTTCACGTTCGCCTGAAAACACAAAAAATCAAAAACAGAAATGATAAATATTCGACAGGATATTTGTCACTGCAAGTGTAGTTTCCTATGAGAAAAAGTTATTTTAGTTTTGTTTGACATACGCTTTGTTGCATTGGTTAGGACAGCCGTCAAAAAGAGGAAAGACCAGTGTGATTTTGTATGAACTGCTTAAAATTGAGCTGAGTTATATAACGAGGTAAGGTTCGAGCATAAAATAGGTTCACAAATACTTAACAGATGCTTAGCAAACGAGTGCAATGCTGGGTTCCTATATTTTCCTGCAACTGCGTCCTTGATTATGTTTAGGCTTTGCGTCATTAACTTTTCAGTTGGATAGAAAATTTCCTAAATAATACATTTTCGAGCAAGACACCCAAAGATCCTTGAATCACGCATTCTCTGAATTGTTGAGCGGAAATTATTAGCGACAGTCAACAATTTCCGCCAACGCGGCTGAAATCCATGTTGACTGCCAGGGCTAGTCTCATGAGCTTTGCTTGGTTGAATCTTAGATACCTATTAGAAACGACTGTAAACAATGTTTCGTTTGTAAAAAGTGAAAAACGTTTTAAAGCTCGATATCAATTGTGTTTGAAACACGCCTCTCCAACATTTTCTTCAATCCTAACTTGGAAAGTTTCTTCACTCTTCATATGTCTTTCAGGCACATTTGACAATGCGTAAATTCTCGACCCGCATTCTTTGACCTTTTGTTTTTGTTGGAAAAGGTCAATCACTTTCTCAAACCAAGCAGCACAAATTTCTCAGGCTAACCTAAATCATGCATTTCCGCCTGAATGTCAACTTTTTCGTAATGCTTTCCACCAACGAATCCAAACACGTTGAACGAAAAATGTACTGCCGTTTTTGGCCACTAGCAAGAACCAAATAACATGAAGTGTTTAATTTTACACTTTCCATATTTAAAAAAGCACCAGCTTTTCTTCATAACCACAGATGATTACGAGCTGAGTTTAGTCCAACTGCTTATTTCAGAATTATTCGCGACCTTGAATTCTTGTTGTTTTTTCATATCAGACGATATTTTACATTCGCTGATGATTTTATTGTGATACTGGCACTGCTAACAATTTTGTTCGGTAGGTGTCAATCACTGAGGTAAACGGAGAAGCTCTATTGTTTTACGAATTAAACAGAAAGGTTACCTAGATGTTACGTCCTGGTTTGTAGTTCATTGAGACAGGATATAAAGTCAAGGCAATTTGAACAACTGCCATCAAGAAGTTTTGGCGAGTATGCTATTGCTCTAACAATGGTTACGGTGGATGTAAACGGTTCGTTTGTAGAATTCCACAGGACAAAAGAATTAATTTTATCAATGTATTTGGTATCCAGTATGCCTAAGAAGTTTGGTATCGACATCCGGTTGATTAGCTGCTGTCGAAGATCTGTAAAAATGGAATTCGGCTTCTGCATTCTTTCTCTTGTTTCTGAAATAATCCAAAACCTTTTCTACCATCGACAAACATTTCACCAAAATGCCTGAGGTTTGAAAAACTTTAGATAATGACAAAAAAGGCAATCTTTTCATTCATGCTTTGGATAACAATGATAAATTTAGCGTCACAAACTTGTCATAGCATTGAGGTAGGTCTTATTCAGGAATCATATCTTCGTATATAAATATTCTCCCAAACTGCAACAACAGGTTCCAGTAATTCTGTACAACATGCAATAGATGCGTGACTTTCGTCACAAGGGCTTGGACAAATATTTTTGAATGTCTTGCCCGTATGGAGGCCTGCTTGCAGCACTGCTTTGGTTTCGCTGGCATAAAATATAAAAGAACACTGCTCTTTTTTTCACTTGACCTCGACAATTGTGAAATAACGCAGTGAGAAGCTACTTGCAGAGCAGGATTCAACAGTTGATTGCTACATTGATCATACAGTGCAACTAGAGTTATATTTTTTAACCTGCGCTTTAGCATCTTTCCATTGGCTGATCGCAAGATATACATGCATCTTTATACCGCTGTCCACGAATTTGACCGATATCCAGACCAAATTCTCTCAACATTTTCACTGCTTAGTTGTGATAACTTGGGTAGTTATGGGTATAAAAGCATCACAAAATTCCAAAAATAATTCGCACATGCCTGATTCAGATTGACGTACTCATGCAAGAACACTGATCACTTATAAGTACGTCTGATTTTTCATCCAAAAACAAACTAAAGAATTTTGCTGCTCTAATTCTTTCGACCATTTTTTGCACATCGACAATGGCGCGCGCATTGATATTTCGTTGACTTTCCTTACCAAGATAGGTTGCATTCGCATTTGCCGTATCAAGATGGGGCTGAAGTGTAACATCACTCAAATACATACAAAAAAGGTCAGATATTTCCGTTGAAACGCTGACGTTCCTCCATTTCTAGTGGTCCATGATGTCTGTGTGCCCAAACTCCTATTGAAATTTTGTCCTGGATTTTTTTGCGACTTCTGACGCAATAATGTTGCTTTATCCACTACTGGACCAATTAAAGTATGTTGGGTGTGGTAGTGCTTTATGTTGAAGTTTTAACAATGTAAACTTTCTCAGTGACTTCAGGATATTTATCGACACAGGATATTTCTCTTGTGCATTTGGATTGGTTTTCGTTTACGGTTTGTTACCTCTTGTTTCGTTGGGTCTTTCACACTTTTGATATTTGCTTCATTTCAACACGAAAATGATATTTAACCTATCGCTTTGATGCTCTGTATTCCGCGTTTCAATTGCAAATGCAGGAAATTGACTTTATAGGTGAAACTAAGTCAAATTTGTCAATTATAAAGGAAATTGATGTATAGGTCAAAATTAAGTCAAAATTTGTGAATTATAAAGACAAAATTTGAAGTTTTTAGGTCGAAAAATTGGTTGACCTAGTGATATTATTTATGATAACTGCACGACTACTGACTCCATTCTACTCGAAAGCGTTCAGACTGCTGCAGCTAAACTCATCCTCAGTTGTCGCAGAACCACATCCCATGAGATTATTCTAAAAGAATTAGGTCTTACGCTATTGTTTGTCCATCGTCAGGTTCACATTCTTAGAACCTTCCGTACCATCCTTTTTGGACCATGCCCATCCTTCATATCCGCCCTTGCTCTCAAATTTTCTAAAAACTTTCCGACTACTCTTCACGTTTCCATATAAATGTTCATCTACGCTCCTGTAAAACACATTCCCTACATAATTGTTTTTTCTATAAAGGCTCAAAACTCTGGAGCTCTCTACCGACTGCCCTTCATAACTTAAGTTCACGCCAATTCTGCTCCAAAGTATCAGATTTATTCCTTACCAAAAAAACTAATGTTTGGCATTTATACGGTTGCAATACAAACACAACTGCCATCTTGTGTATGCTTCGTTTAGGGCAGTAGTTCTTAACCTGGGATAAATTTACCCCTGGGGGTAAATTTCATCTTCCAAGGGGGTAAATTTACTGAACCATAAATTGCATCCAATGTAATTTTTTATAAATCATTCTAAAGTGTAACAGTTTGTTAATTTTGTATTTTCAATAAATGACCACCATTGAGTGTACTGGGGGTAAATCTGGCAGTCTTGTTTGATAAAAGGGTAAGATATGTGAAAAGGTTAAGAACCACTGGTTTGGGGCATAACAAATTAAACATACCTGGCCATTACAATCAGATCTGCCAATGTGGTGCTATTAAAACTGAAGTTCACATATTTTTGAATGTCGTTCCACTTATACATCGTGCCAAATGTTGATCACAAATGTTTCTAAAATTCTTGATGAAGAAAATATATTTTCCCACTCTGAATTTACTACACTAAATCGCATTGACCTCATCAAAATAGTTCTCTTTAGACGTCCTAAACTATCTAAAAATTCGTCCTTACGCCTGTATAAGCAGGTGTATTTGTTTTTGTCAAAGCACCCACTCTTTTAATATTACTTCACCATCTAACATGTTTTCTGTTTGTAATATTTTGCGTGTCTATGTACGTCCCTATTTTTGTTAGCCTTTGCGTTGCCAATGACCTCTTCAGGCCTAGGCCTGTCATCATTGGCTGTTTGTAAATAAGTAAAGTTAATAAGTGAGAAAACGAAAACACCCCGAAAAACGTAAAAAACAGTAACCTACTGAAAACTATAAGAAAAATAAACATCAGAGTATCAGCTAAAGGCGGCCCAGTTTTCACATCTAGCTTGCCAGGGTGGGTGGATCGCCCCCTGCCCCCGTTAGTTACCCCGCTGGCTTTCACATGATTTCGTCACTGTTGATTGGGGTCTAGCGCCGTTTGCCTGCGGTTATTTTTTAAAATAAAGCTCTGAAACTGCGAGCGTGACATTGACAAAATTTGTATGTTGCGCTGTTCAGGACTTGCAGTACATTGCGTATTTGCGACAGCTGTACTACCACCATCTGGCATCGCTTTACCTACAATACCAACCGTGCCGTGGGAAACACTGCGTTTCTGCGTTTATTGCATACATTGCGATGTGCTGCTGAGTGCGCGTTGCCCTTCATGTCTAAACTGCCTGGCGAGGAGTTGGCTCTATTCCAGCTGCTTTCCTGGCGGTATTGTCCACAAACCACGGTAAATTTGCAAGTAACGCTGCATGCCCATTGCATTTTGCCACGTTGAACGTGGTTAAATGAGAACACGCCAGATTTCGTGCATACTGCTCGCTAACTTAGTCCGTTCGTTCGGTTTGTGTTCGAAGATATATAAAGAATCAACATGAATTGTAAAATTTTTATTTCCGGTGGGATCACAATGAATGAATGAACTCTTCAGCATCGTTCTGTCTGCGCTGGTGGGCACTGATTTCACAGAAGTATTTTCGGAAACTGTCTTTTTTCTTCAGTTGACGTTCATTAATGGCCTCACGCATGTGCCATAAAATTGAACATAGGAATAAGGGTCTGTGTTTTTCCTAGCCTTCAAGTTACAAACTTTTAGAATGAAGGAGTACCCTGTTTTTCACCTATTTACTTACATTTGCCGCGTAACACTCCATCGTCACTAATATCTTTTCAAAATCTTTAAGGAGCTATGTGTTCATGAAACTGCAACCATCCAGCGGGAATACTGCTTTCTGTAGCGCTCTTTTCTTCTAATTCCCTACGTTCCAAAGTCTTTTGGAAACTTAAGCTGGAAAAGACTAAGCCACATGCTTAGAGCGTCCATAATGCCAGGCTTGCTTTTTCATTACTTGCTCAACAGTGTTGCTTCACTTGTACTCTTTTTCCTTTGAATTATGCCCACGAGACACAGTGGTGTTTGCTGGGATTGGATAAAACTTACAATCCCGCTGTTATTCCTAAAAATGTTTTTTTACACAGCTTACAATCCCGCTGCTTTTTCTAAATACCAGCATCAGTTGGTCAGGTTGATGATTGCTGAACTGAAGACCATCTACGTCCGTGTTTTTGAAAGACATTTTGCATTTCACTGGATTTTTCCATTTTTAACTACGCTGATTTCTTGATCGTTTACGAAAATAAGCTGAAAGCGGCGTTTTACACTTGTGCGGTTTCGAATTGCGTTTTACTTATAATCTGATTGTTCACGCCAAGAAATAGAGGTTTGGTTTTGGCGAGATGTCGTAGGCAAAAAATGTGTTTATTGCATTGTTGGATAACGTCGGTTTAAGTACGGTTACGATCAGTGTTGCCACTACTGAAGTTAACATCAGATCTGGTCTTTTCAGAGAAATTTCTGATGTCTGATGGTTTGGCGACAAATCTGATGTTGACTAGCTAGGCTTTTGTGTTTGTTTCCCATGTTTCCTATCATTTCAGAATGAAAACAAGTTAGATTCGCGATTTTTAAGTTTATTTCACCGATTTCTCACCCTCACCTCTGCTTGGTTATCATTTCAAACTGAAAAGAAGCTGTCTTCACTGCGTTGGGATTGGGAATAATGTACACGTTACGCATGACCGAATTCGCCATGAGTACGGCCGATAGTTCGCTCTGTTTGGATTCAACATGGGTTGTCGCGCTTTGTTACCGACAAAGCGCGATGTAGAAGCGTTAAGCTTATTAAACTGTAATGCAAAAATCTGATGTTGAAAAAGGCAACGATCTGATGTTAACGAGACTGACCCCAGTGGTGCATCCACCACAGTGTAAGCTGCTTTGTTATTATCGTACGATAATACCACTGGTTACGATAATAGCAAAGCAGCTTACGCTGTGGTTGAGGCACCACAGCCAAGTCCAATGCAGGGCGATTCACACTGTCAGCCAGCACATCCACACTTTGTTGGGTCATGTGTAAGACTTGAAAATCCGACCTGTGACCTTCCTGGCCTCTTTCTCACGAAAATTTTACACGCGGTGCTGCAGATGACTCACCGTTGTAGCGTTCCATAAGAAAGCAGTGTCGTCTGTTCTTTGGCGAAGGGGAAACGGAGATGGGTGCCGGTAGATCATACGTGACACCCAATCTGAAAAGCTTCATTACACTGTTTTACGGTACCCTAACCGAATAGTTTTATTACGTCCCGCAATTGGGGTGTAAACCGAGTACAAGAAATCCTTCTTTACGCTTTTTTTCTGAGATTCGACCGAACAAATAGTTTGCAACCATTTTGTGACATCTTGCTTCTTCAGATACAATTAAATTTTTGACATCAAACGATAAATAATTTAACGGATGCGTAATAGCAAGAGGTTTTGCTTGCCATTAAGACTCCTGTCGCGGTCAAATGGTCGATATAAATTAATTGTTTATGATTTGGGAAGGGCAGCGTAATGGAGCAGTCATTGCTTTTTGTCGCCCTGGCTGTTCGTCTGGAAAAAATAAAACGGTAGTTTTCGCTCAGGCGATTTGTTAGAGGAAGAAACTATTGGTTATTAAGTAGTCATGTTGAAACGGTGAACTGCGCGAGTGGTGTTTCCAGCCAGGAAATACGTGGGTTACGCTTAGTAATAAAAGAAACATTTTCAAAAGTCAGTAATTTTTAATAAAAGCTACAAGATCGGTATCAAATGAAAGAAATCCTTTCACAGCAAAGAATAAGGCACAACGATTTTTGCTAAGTACATACTTTGCTTATTGAGCAGGCACCCTCAGCCAAAGAAGTTGGTAGATGGTTTTATGAATTGGAGATCAATTAAGGTGGTTCTGGAAGCTGTTCTGTCTTTTAAACTGAGTCAGTTGATTTATACTTGTTTTGATTTTTTTGCCTATGTTTAAAGACATAGTTCTAAACTCTTTATGCAGTGCTAAAATATTCATTTCCGTTTACTACACAAGTGCAGCCTCAGATCACTGAAGCAATTTGGTAGATGATCTTTCGGCTTAGGGTTTATTTGAGTTAGTTCTGTAAGCTTTTTCATCCATTGAACTGGCTTAGTTGATACCTGTGGGTGTTGTCCTATAAACCCCAAACCATTTTTCTGTTACTCACTCTATCCACATATTTCGAAATATAATTTCACTCGCGACTGGCTCGCATGTAACAATGGTGTGCAGATCGCAAAAGGAACTCGTTAGAAAATGACAATTGAAAGTTGTAGACTCGCTGCAAGCTTTCGAAGAATCAGCATAGGCGTAGCGCTGGAGGTCCAAGGGGCCATGTACCCCAAATTTCTAGCTCTAGCATATCTTGTCGTTTTGAGCTTTGAGAGGCGGTGTCCAAAACAAAATAATGTTGCTCGTTTAAATTCAAAATATTTGGCCCCTCCCAAAATTTTGGGCTGGCTACGCTACTGGCAATCAGACTACTAATCTCTGCTTTTATGGCTTTGTGGAGATTCGGACTTGCATATATCTGTGTTCAAGTGATTAACATTGAAAAAATACAATTTTCTGATAGATTCGAACGCGTCACCTTTTGTTGAGACTCATTTCGTTAGAATATAATACCACTCAGCAAAGAACCGCCAGCACATAGGCGTAGCCAGGGGGCCTAGGAGGCCATACCCACCCCAAATTTTTAGAATACATAGTCATTTTGTGCCTTGAGAGGCGGTCTCCGAAACAAAATAGTGTTATTCGCCTAAAATCAAACATATTGCCCCACCCCAAATTTTGGGCTGGCTACACTAGTGCAGCGGCAAACGTTTATGCTACCGTCAGTATTTTTGGAGTCAAAACAAACGCGCCGTTTGAAATGGTGTCAAACTGGTTTTATTCAGAAAAATGTAAAATTATTCCAAAACGTTTCTATATGTTTTTTTCCCCCAAAACCCCAAGGAACAGCAGTGCAAGGTGCAGGTATTTCGTTGGCCAGCAGTATTTTATTTTCTGCATAATGCTTTTATGTTTTATTTGACGCAGGCAAATCGTTTAAATATTTTGTGGTGCAACTATGGTACTACTTTTTTTGCTGAGTATCTTCAGCTGGCACTTCGTATCTTTGAATGCAGCACTCTGCAATTATTCTGCCCCCTGTGCGCTAAAAGGTAGGCGAAAGAATGGTTTGTATGAAAATTAAAATTAATTCTGCAAAATGAAAGAGCTTTATAAACCTGATTAGAATACAAACTTTGAAAATTAACTCTTGCCTAGAATTTCCAGTGGACATGTGAAATTGTTGAACGTTATGGAATGTTGCCTAAATCGCAGGCAAAACCGTATTTTTTCCTTGCTGGAGTCCAGAACATAACTGTAAATAGTGTTTCAAGTGCAAATACTACAGCCAAACTTGTTCAAGGATTACTGAAACTTATTTAATGAAACAAAAAAGTCGAAAATATAACAAATAAAAACGGTTTCCAGAAGGGGTTAACACTGTGAATTACAAGTGAACTCGATTGAGTTGGGACTCACTGACAAGAAGGCCAAGCTACTTCGTGCTAGCAACGTACAGGCAAATGTCAGTTAAAAAATTATCAGACAGTTTATTAAAACCTTTCAAACTACGCGAAGACGAGCAAGTTCATTCCCTTGCCTGGTTATGCAGGCTTTTATTTCTTGTTAGTTGAAAGCAGTGTTTGGCGAAATGCGCATAAAAATCGGCGCTCTTGGTAATACTCCTTTAAAGCTGGATGTTGCTTTTCTTAAGCGAACGGCTGTTAAAAAGGTTTGTGTACGCATTTCAGAGCTGCATCGCAGTTATAGCAAGTGTATGTTGCAAGCGTCAGACAAAGCTTGGTTTGATAGGAAAACAACTGTCAAGTTGCGCTTACTAATCATCACTGCGGTTTGATCAAGATGGAATAGGAAGATACGATTGCATTACTATCGATTCAGAGCCCATCGTAATGTGCGGCGAAGCAACTTGGTGCAAACAAGTTGTGTTTTCAGTGTGAAAATTATTCAGCGAGTGACAACGCATCCCTAATTTTGATTGAAGTTAAGAAGTCAACCAAATTTAATAGTACAGTATGCGTTTCCCACTGCACTGAGTCGCATAATATAACACAACTGGAAGCGTGTTGTTAATGGACTTGGGCATTTGCACAAAATGTGTGACACAATTTATGAGCAGCGTTACGACAAGGTTTTCAACTGCGAATTTTTCATTATTCGGATAAGGAATATACAATAACTTCATTTTACTTGAAGCAAACGAATGTTTGGAAACACAGTTTCAGTCACAGTGGTTGAATATTGAAAAACACAACTCTTAACTAGCAGGCTAATGGTACTGTGGTTCACTAGCAATTATTGGTAAATGAAACTCATAAATCTCAAGTTTGCATCTCGCTAAGGATTTTCAATATAAGTGTAAAAATTTCTGTTTAACGTATGAAGTTCTTTTTTCGGAAGAAAAGTGATTTTGTCGAAGACAATAGTCCGGAAACGCTCCGGAAACGCAGCATTTCTGTGCAAGAGCATTCAAAAAACTCATACACATCGCTGCGACAGTAACGTACGACTTTGGTTTGATAGAAATTACTGTTACGGTGATCATGCCATTTCTATTCACCAAAAAGTTTGTACTGTAGTGCATTTTTTGTGTATTACGTGGCATAATATAGTGCTTGGAACTGTAGTCAGTGCGTGCATTTTTTGCTGTTCTCTTTAGGCGGAGAAGCATTGCGACGACCAAGTTCAAATGCATCAGTGAACGGCTCTCTGTTCTTAACTTTGAACGTTGAGGTTGGTAATTTTACTGTGGACTGGCTGACTCTCCAACGAAGAACTTATAATGGAATAATACCAAGCCCAACTTGGAAAGTTAAAAGGGGTGACGTGGTTCAACTGCAGTTGGTGAGTGTATGTATATTTCTGGAATACTGATTTTTTCATCATAACATGATGTAACTTGAAAGATGTACACGTTCCCATGAACATGTGATCGTTTGATGCGCCACAAAATAAATGCATTTGGAACAGTGCTTTACATGGCAATTTTGTTGTCGCCTAAGCGGATTAGTGGATTGGTTTTCATGGTGGTGAAGCCGTTTCGCAAGTTTATGAAGTGCAACATACTGTGAGCACCTACTGATTCTTATGATACGAATTGGAAGGAGTATGTGATTGTTGACACTACTGGGGCAGAAATATTTGAATTACTAATTCTTACTCGCAGAACAACAACTTGGATCATCCAGAAAAAGAGGAGCCGTTCAACTCACTGCGCCTTCCAAATACCACCAACATCCACACACACGGACTCCACGTCAGTCCTAAGGTGACATACAATCATATCTGAAAATGAAACTTTGCTGTTTTTTTTGAACTGTCGTTGTAGTAGCGTTTGCAATTATTATTATCTTTATGTAGATGAGACACGTGATTTTTACCAGTGCTACTTTGTCGTTAAACAACGATTTTTAATGATTTAGTGCACTTTTATAACTTTTAATGGTTTAGTAGCCTTGTTTGAAACAAGTGATCTTCGTAAAGACCACTCAGAGCAAAACATGTTCTGAAAGACCATTGCCGCTTAGAGTCTGTAGAATAACGATTTCGATCGTATTTTTTAATATTTCGCGGTCAGTTGGCTGCCTTTAGATATAAAACATTAGATCAACTATGAAACAAGGCAGTTAGTTCTTAAGAGTAGATTTTTCAAGCATGCCCAATGTCACATGAGTGGTAGTATCGGAGCAAATATTAGAGGATATGTATGTTGGATGGAACTGATGAAAGCAGAGTTAGCTTCAAGTTCAGCAATATTCAAATCTTGAGACTTGTATCTCAAAACTTAAACAGCAGTTGACAGCCCCAAACCTTAAGCGCTATGTTTAATTATAGGTAATTTTCATGTACAAACCGAGGAGAAAAATTGTTCTTTTAACCTGCAAAACGAAATAAGTTGTCAATCTCTGCATCTCAGGTTGCAAAACCAACTTTATTTTCACAAATTACTTTTCTTTTAGTTGGTAACTGTTAACTTTCCAACTTATTATTACTGCAGATTAATATTTTGCTTTCCAGCAACCATCGGACGATGTTATGTTACAAGTGAGGCCAGGCGAAAATTACACTTACACATTCAAGATTGGTCAAGACCACCCAACTGGAACGTTTTGGTTTCATCCGCACGCTCATGGGTCTACTTTGTTTCAAGTATTTTCTGTCTCATCGTCGTGAATTCATCGTGCTGGTCATTCTGTTACAAAAGCGTAAAATAACAGTAGGCTTGTGGCTGATTTAGTACATTGATTTGGTTGCGCTTGTAAAAGTGGGCATGGCTGTTGCAAAATAGTATACCCTTATATCGTTACTTTTGTTAGTCTTTATGCATAGGATATCTGATATGTCAAAGAAAAGACGTTTTTACTATATAAAAGCAAATTAACGTAAACAAATCAACACCGAAACTGATCCAAGCACGTGCCTCCCTCGTGAGTTTCTCACTTCGATTAAGTTACAACAGCAAACAACGACTAATTAGAGAAATTTTAAAATTTATGATGTTTCATGCCGCTGGTTACGCAGCTGCATTACCGTACTATATCGGGGTTTTTGCTTGAGAAGTATCACAATTACATGCTGTGCAACGAATGTAGCAACGGAAGGTACAGTGGAGCACGTCAGAACGGGGTACATGTACCCCAGGTTGGGAACTCCTGCACTAGCCTGTGATCGCCAGTTCCTTCTGATGTGTATTAACAGCTCGTAGACGTCTCCAGTGAGATACTGCAAGCATGTGGCATGTGTACAGAAACTGAAGCATTTTTTCTTGTTGATTGCAGCTGCACAGTGGAATGGCTGGTATGATCATAGTGGAAGATGAAGAGAAAGAAGTATCTGAACAACTTCGCAGTGTTTCCTGCCCGTGGAATTGCCAGCATGACCTGCAGTTAATATTTCAACCATTGTTGGTATACGCAGAAAAGGGTACTGGAGGAAAGTCGTTTTCCAAGCTGCAGCAGAAAATTGGCGACCGCGTTCAAAAGTACGTGTATTTGTTTTTCATGATTTTTTTCAACGAAACATAACTGTAAGCGAGTTCTTGGGAAAAGGCCTGTTAGGACACAAACTTTTTAAAAATTTCTGTTGTATGCAATGTATTACAGCAACTGAACAAAGTAGTTTCTCAGTTCATCGACTGTTGTCTTTGTACGCCCATTATAATTTGACTTGTTTTCATTAGAGACATCTTAAGCTGACAGGATGATTTTTAAGCTATCAACATATGTTCAAGCCAATATTTTCTGCGTTGCAATGGTAGGCTAGAAAGTTATTTACTTTTCTGATAGTGCTTCAAGAGCAGAAACGATCCCAGGCGTTTTACCCGAATGCATAATATTAATATTTTATTGTACAACTACAAGGTGCTTAAAACTAATCTCGCGATAGAGTATGCGCAGTTCTGTGGCTTCTGATTAATACTTGGGTCACTTAAATAGAAACCGTTGAAACATTTCACTGAATTGTTACTCACGGACAAGTCTACAACAACGAACTGAGAATCTATAGCAGGGGTCGGGAACCTATGGCTCGCGAGCCAGATGTGGCTCTTTTGATGACGGCATCTGGCTCGCTTGATATTTTCTTGACACGATTGCTACGAATGAAACTTTTTCTGTAATTTTCCATCTACTAGACAACAAAGCCATCAGCAACACCATGCAGCACCAGAAGTCGCACTAACAGTAAGAAGCATGTTATTAAAGAGAAACCTCAGACATTTACCATTGTTCACAATTGTTGGTTTTGCTTTAAAATGCACATGTTAGTTAGTAAGTTAGTTGCATTAAGCGTTGAAAAATATTATATGGCTCTTATGGCAATACAATTAAAAATATGTAGGTTTCATGGCTCCCTTAGCCAAAAAGGTTCCCGACATCTGATCTATAGTATGTCAAGACTAAGAAAGAAAAAGTCATTAGTCAAATCAAGTCCTACAATGTCACGAAGCTGTTTGCTTTCAGGTTGATGAGTATCAGGTGTGATAAGGCAACTCGATGCATTCATACCAAGTCCCGCGCCGGCCACAATTTTGACCAAGCTTTGCAACGCCATAACTCGCCAGCTGATTGAGCTAGAGAGTTGTTCAACCCTCTACGGATTCGGCAAGTCTTCTAGTTCAGATTGAAAACAAAATTTGTTCGTTTCGGGTTTGGGGTTCTCTGTGGGTAACGTCTTAACGGGGTCATGTTTTCGCGCCTTTTTGGCTGAGGTGACCTGGCCCTGTGGGCCAACCCAATGAACCATTTTTGACTCAAAGGTTTTTTGGAATCTAGGCTATCATCCGAGTCTTTAAAGCCCTTGATTGGCTTTCTAGCATATGTGGAGTCAAAATTATGGCTCAAAAACAAAATATTGGTAAAAAATTATACCCTTACAAACGCTGACCCTGAGTATATTATACCCATATTAAATATGACCATAATTCGCCAGCAGGTTGAGCTAGAGGGCTGTTCAAGCCCTCTACAGATGGGAAAGTCTTGTAGATTAGACAGAAAAAAATTTTAAGCTTGGGATGTCGTTTTTTTGTTTATGTTTACATAATGGGAGGTTGTTTATGCATATTTGTTTACATTTGATGACGTCATTGTCCCCTGGGAGTCGACCAATCTAGCTGACTTCGTGGCTCAAAGCTTTTTGGATTCTAGGCTATAATACGAGTCTTTAGAGCCCTTTATCGAGTTTCTAGCGCTGGTTCAAAAGTTCTGGCAAAATAACCAAGTACTGTATTAATTAAGGAAATCCCTCAGGTTTTTGTACGCAATCTGTTTTTTTGGAGGGTTTGAACAGCTCTCGAGATCAATCGCCTGGCGAGTTATGGTGTTGGAAAGCTCTGCAAATAGTGGTCGACCGGGACGGAGGGGGTTAAGTAGCCTACTGTGCTTTGCCCTTCCTTAAATGTAACGTACAACACTGATTTGATGAAGCAAGTCATAACTGTGCTATCAGTCGAAATAAGCTGCGATCAGGAAACCGGTCACTTAACACAGTGGGTCGGCAAAGACCGGGCCGAGGCCCGGCGCCGGTCCATGAGGAATTTGTTACCGGACCGCTGATATACGAGCTGTAATAAATTTCCATCACCAAACATTCGTTATTTTATTGAGGGTCAGTCCACAAAATAATTCCAGGCTTAGATCGGTCCGTAGTGCAAAAAAGTACCGCTGAATTAACATATAAGCAGAATGTGGAAAATCCTGGCTTAATTGTATACCAATCTAATCTGAACTCTGAAGCTACAGATGGCATCAGAAATTTTCGACCATGTTTTTTTATCATGTGGAGTTCCGAAACATTCCTGTAATCAATGGAGCAAAAATTGTGCTGTCAGATACAGTGCTCAAATGCAGCATCCTGCGAATTTAGCAGGTATTATAACGCGGTGAAATCCAATGGCTTCAAAAGGTAACGTAGCAAATTTGGGTGTCTACAAAAACCTTCCGCAGAGTGGTCAGATCGGTGCAGTCTGAACAATTTTGAGGTTTGAAACATCAATTTTTTGTACACAACACGTATAGAAGAAAGTTGTTTTAGAAAAAGCCTTTACACTGATATGAAACTTCAACTCTTAAATCGTAGCAAATATTTTATAACGCTACAGTAACGTTTTTTAAGCCGTTTTTGGGTGTCAAAATGACACCCTAAAATTTTGCAATGACACCCTGAATTCTGCAAGTCAGATATGGTTTTGCTTTGCATCGGAGTAAAACGATTTGAGAGAAGCATGTTTTCCTGCACATGGCTATTGCAACAGACGGCTGCAATGTTATAGGCCGACTCAGTTTTCAGGCGCAGAATTTGGAAGCGAAAATTCTAAGTTTGGTATCTGTGCATAATCATGCGTACAACCTCAGCCTCTTACTATACTGCTGCAGATTTGTACAGTATGGGATACGAAACTGCGAAAGCACTTTACTGCAATTGTGGAAGTGTTTTACTGTGAAACCGTTGCGATCGGTTTGCCTGGTGATGCATCAGACTACAATGAAGACAAAAGGTCGGCAGTTGCAGCGCGCATGCAAAACAAGGTGGTTGTCGAGTGAGGCAACAGTGAGAGCTATGAGTGAGATTTTGGCTTTTTGGGCAGCACTGGAGTGGCTGTCAGGAAATAAAAATGATTCAAAGTGCGTTGTTTCATTGCGACTTATAAAAACAAAAATTTCATCATGGTACGTTCCTTTCGTCAACATTGGCACTTCACCTGACAGAATTGAGCAACGTTTTTCAGGCGGGATATATTGACTTTGCAGTTTGCACAGGTGAAAGCTTCCGTAGAACTGTGCATCTATTGAAGCTCTATGGCGCCGCTGCTAAATCCGAGCGTAAAGCTAATTGTGAAAAGTTCGATAGTGAATCAGGGGAACTTGGAAAGCTGGATGATTTGGCTGACTCATGTGTGTCAAGTGGCATGGCGTTTTGAAAGGGTGCCGAAAGATTAGCAAATTGATGGTCGCCATGCACAAAAGGGAGACAGGAGTGAATGAAATACCGCGGTATCTCTTTGCTAAGCCTCCCAAGCATGGGCGTCGGAAGGGGGGCATTGCCACCCCTGGATTTTGAAATTATCAGCAAAAGGTTGTTTTCTTAGCTTTGAGTGGGAAAAATCAAATTTTACCACTTTTGGCTCCCCCCCTGAAAAAAATCTTTCCGACGCCCATGCTCCGAAGAAGAGTGTATGCTACGATGCCGCGAAAATAACTGAACCAAAGCTGGATGATACACAGTGTGGTTTTTGTCGCGGCCGTAGCACTACAGGAGAAATATATTTCTAGTCTCCAGCAGATTTTTCAAGAAATCCGGGGAACATGCCAAATACTTATACACAGCACATGTTTTGTCGACCTCGGGAAAGTATATGGCCGGGTTCCCCGTGGAAAGCTTAGGGTGATGTTATGGGAGTACGGCGTTCACGGGTACCTACTGCTGGCCGTCAAGTAGCTGTATTCCTGTTCAGAAGATTGTGTCCCTGTTAATGGAGTTACAGTAACTCACGATCGTTCAGTGTTGGTGTTGGACTCCAAAAATGGTGTATGCTGTCACCACTCCTCTTCATAGTCTATGTCAGGGTTCCCCACACTACGGCCCGGGGCCAAATTCGACCTACAAAGCCATTTCACCCGGCAACAAAACACATTTTTCCAATAATGAAGAAATAACACATTTACGAAAAATGTGTTGATTTGGTAGAATGTAATATATCCCGAAAAAATCACGTTACGCAAGATGTCTGGCCTTGGAACTGTTGTGCAATAACTGATGGTCTCTCCCAAAAATTTGAAGAGCCCTGGTCTATATGAATTGGATAGACAGTCACGCACGCGTTGACAAGGGAGGTATTGTTGGGACCTGCAAGATGAACCGTTTGCTTTTTGCGGATGAATTGGTACTGCATGTGTGGATCTTCGGAACAGGGTCTTCAGCTCACATTTGATCGATTTTCTGCTGCGTGCGACCAAGAAGAAACGAAAATCAGCTCTAAAAGATGGAGGTATTACATATGTCTCGCCAAGGTAGTGTTTCCGGGGCAGACGCCCAAGGCAGTGTTTCCTGCAAGTAAGCACAAATACACTGCAGCAGGTGGAGACGTTCAAGTACCTTGGGATCGTATTCACGAGTGACAAAAGTCTGAACAAAGGTGTTGATACACGGATTTGTAAAGCAAACGCAGTTTTGCGTGAGTTTTTTTGCTCCGTAGTGACGAAATAGGAGCTTTCAAACAAGGCAAACTTTTCAGTTTTTAAATCTGTCTTTGTTCCGATCCTCACCTGTGGTCATGAATCTTAGGTGAAGAATAAACGGCAGAGATGGGATATTTGCGAAGAGTTCTCGGTGAGACACTTCGTGACAAAGGGCACAGGTCTGAAATCTGTAAAGCCAACATGTCAAGTCACATCCCCGAATCGTTAGATCCCAGCTATGTTAATTCGGCCATGTGTCCAAAATGTCCTAGGAAAGAATGGCGAACTAAGTCCTTCTACAGGCTACATCCACGGGAAAGCGGCCCAAAGTTTGTCCAAGGACCAGGTGGCGTAACTACATCTCCGACCTTGCTTGGTCCCTTCTTGGTATGGAGCCAGCAGAACTATCTAAGATTTCTGTTGATCGCGAGGTATTTTGAGTCCTCCTAGGGCTGCAGTCCCCGCGACTCTCCCGAAAATGAATGAG
>JGI24158J21664_10003258_pt1 | contig 20276 bp, 10 predicted proteins | sample Ectturendosymbi3_FD_21664 | JGI IMG/M metagenome (IMG submission 21664) | reverse complement strand
AGTCAGTTGAGCAGTGGACATCTCCCAAGCTTAACACTTAAACCAGTAGTGGGCATATCCCAAACTGGCTTAGGCAAAACATCCAGCAGTGGATATACCAATCTGGCTTAGTCCGAGTGGGCCTACCAATGGACTACCTTATATAAGAGAGACTTACGGCTTAGTGGCTATGATGCCGCTGATAATTTGGGCTTCTCTCTCCTCAATGAAAGAATAAAACTTGCGCTAACCCCTGTTACTTGTAACAAATCTCTATGTGTACATCAATACACCATGTTATAGTAAACTCTTGTTGTTTGTATTAAGTAACTTAACACAGGTAACAATGAACACCAGAAAAAAGCTTCGGCTGGCGTGAGATTTGAGCCCACAAACTTCAATAAGTGTCTTCGATAAGCGATACATGTCTAAAACTTATAACATCTAAGCACACATAGGTTTATTTCATGAGCCTCAGACAACAAAAGTTCAGTTTTCTGTCTCACCGGTTAATAAATCTCGTAAAAGCGTTATACTAAAACTTGTTTCCAGAATGCACAAAAATGCGTATTTTTAAGTGTAATTTTGCAAAATTTTCCCGGGGGCATGCCCCCGGACACCCAACAATGGTCGTGCCATCGGCACTTCCCCTAAAGTTGATTTGTGACGTCACACGATTGTGACGAAACTTTGCTCCTCTCGGAAATTTTCTGCGTACGCCACTGGTAGCCCTGGTTATAAGTCTACCCACACATGTCTTGCAGCCTAATAGAACTTTGTAAGGATTTTCTGTAATGATTCAGGACAGGAGTCTCAGGGCATTTTGTGTGGCCTGCGATGCTTTTTCGGAATTTTCAAATAATTAACATTTATGTTGTTTAGTTTAGTCACCGTCGTTCGAAAGTGCTCAGCCAGCAAGTGAACAAGTTCATTTTAAACGAACGTTGTTAGAGACAGCTAGAAATGATTTGCCTGTGCCTGATGATACCTTTCGCAGTAAATAAGATGTAAAAGCTGTTTCTAGTGAGGTTCAGATACCGCCATTCTTTCGTCAGCATCAATGCTTTCACAAACCGTTTGCTAGTGGGACAAGCAACAATCTTCTGACAGTAATATAATCCAGCTCCATCTCACACTGAAATGCACGAAAGATCAATATTCCCACTTCTGTGACTGTTTCTTAGTTTCGAAATGAGTTTTTCAACACTACGACCACGATCTGACTAACTTCCACGCAGGATCCGAGCAACCCCTGGTGTGTGTCGTCATAAACAACTCTAGTTACCCGACCGTCAAAAACAACAACACAGCTTATCATGCATTTGGGTAATATTAAATGCAGGCCAGAGGGTTTCTAAATTTTCGTTTGAAATATTGCTGGCTGAAAGTTATCTACTGCATATGTCTAGAGTTGTCAGATGACCTGAATTTCAACGGCTCTGCCGGTATTTTCTTGCTAATTTAGCAGAGGCCGGTAAAAGGCCAGTGATTTGAAAATCAGTGTCTGAAGCCGGTATTGTGAAAATAAATAATTTGCCGTAACGTCAAAAAGAACTATCGCAGCATTTCTTAAATTATAATGACTCTTGTAGTGAATCTTGTCAGGGCAGTTTCTTCAGCGAAGTCTATTTGCTGCTGTTGACGCAATCCGTGGTGCGATTGTCACGCCACGCACACACCGAAATGTAACGAATCAGCCAAAATACGGACAAATTATTAATTGTGGCGAAGCAACACTGATTGTCTCTCTGTTTTCGCTGTGCCGCTTACGAATTTCGACACAGCGTAGATCTGGGGCTGTTGACAAAATGGCTGGTATTTTTACAAAACGCATTTGGCAACCCTATATATGTCAACCAAAATAACTTAAACAGAAAATTAGGAAAAAACTGGGGGGGCCAAACGGGGGGCCATGGCCCACCTAAGACCCCCCTTAGAATCGCCACTGGTTCAACGGCATGTAGCCATCTGTTTACACCAAGCCCATAGCCAGGTTTTATGGTTTGAGGGGAAAATTCACATTTAAGGGGAAAGATCTTTGTTTTTATTATATTTTTTAAAACAATATTTTCTGCTCACAAAATTTGGGGGGCAGAAAAAAATTAGGGGGAGCATTTCCCCTGAATGCCTCCCGTGGCTGCAGGCCTGGTGTCTTCTATGGCGTAATTGATGCGTAATGAAAAACACTTTGAAACTGGAAAGCGTCTTCGCCAAAGTTTGAGGTTCGAGTCACATAAAACGTATATCACCGCGATATTCACGCATTTAGTTTGGAAACTGCACAAAAACAAAAATCTACGACGTTAATTTAAGGCTACGACTGACATTGCAGACAACAGCAAGCTACAGTATTTGTAGCACGCCAGATTTATCAGAGAGGAAGTTTTGCGATGGTCTTAAAGTGAAGTTTACATCACCAATAGGTGGAATTCAACAAGTTGGTGCGCCAGAAACAGCTGGGAAAAGCGTTTCTCCTTGCTTTACTTTCGGTTAGTGATTACAATCCTTTAGATACAAATTTTTATTTCATTATCACCACCTTTCACACGGAGCTTAAACCTCAGGTAAAGATCGACCATGGCATAAATTCTCCAGCATTTACACTCAGGCCCGTAACCAGAGGGGGTGAAGGCCCCCTAAAATTTTTTTCGGCCCCTGGAAAAATGTATCGGACATTATTTGAAACTATTGGACACAGTTGAAAAAATTTGGGCCTCTCCCAAAAATCTCTTCGCCCCACCTGGTGTCCCAAGCTGGTTACGGGCCTGGTATTGCCCCCTCAAAAATATATCTTTTGTGGTACCGACGTTGGTTCTACGATTGCCTTAGATCAGGGGTTTCCAAACACTTTTGCCAGAGGGCCACAAACCATAACAATAGTTCGAGGGCCGGAAATCTTACACAATGTGATTGTTTCAGGATCAGGATATGTTACATGCAGTACTACCAAATCAACAAATTTTTCGTATGTAGGTCTACATTATTTTTTCCTTATTGACAAAATGTCTTAGCGGCCGGATGAAACGGTTTCGTGGGCTGGATGAAAGGGCTCCGCGTGCCGGATTTGGCCCAAGGTCCGTAGTTTGGAGACCCCTGTCTTAGATCTTCAACAGAAATTAAAACTTTCCTACATTTTTCTCAAGAACAAATGGCGATGTGATATTTTCTTGGAATTTATAGCTTTTTCATGTAGTTCAGAAGTTCTTTTCGTTAAATTTCCGTGATTTTTAGCGTTTTTTTGCAGGTTTCTTTCTCGGATAAATACGTTTTCATGCGGGACCGTGTTGCAGCCATCGAAATTTCATCTAGTTGTCGATCTGATTAGCTGTACGTAAACTCCTTTATTACAGTAGCCACAATGTGGCTATAGCAGCCACAAAGTTTATTGGCCATAAACTAAGCTACGCCACAAGCTCGTATCTTGTTGAACATGAGTTGGGACAGCTTACTGTATGTAAATACAATATATCATAGCCAGTGACGTAACTAACAGGGACAGAAGACAGAATTGCCCCCCTGACAAGCTAAATGTAAAAACCGGACCTCCACTTAACTTATATTTTGGTTTTCAGTAGGTTTTTGCTTTTTGTATTCTTGCACTATTTTTCGGTGATTTAGGGTTTTAGTATAGCCATCCACTACCGGTTTCACCATCATATCTCAAGTTTTTTTTCTGATTGTTGGCTAGTGGACCCCGTACAGTGACCTTCTTTTGCATTTCTTTTAGCTAAGTTTTCCACCCTGGCTCAAACCTCTAGTTACGGTACTGACTATAGCTATATAAAATAAGAAATGCAAAGAGAGGGCATTGTGACATTTTTGAATGTGCTTGGAGAATATTTCATTTCTCATGAAAAACGTGGACATGTTCAAAGAGAGGTCTCATACTGTATGAGACCTGTGCAGACGCAAAATCTTCCATAAACGAGTAGAGACGTAACCTAACGCGTTCTGCGTGGCTTGGCCTTGCGCTCACTAGATTCAGATACACCTGACTGACTTTCAGGAAACCAAAAATGTTGCCGTAATTTTCACCCTCCCTCACATGAGAGGAGGCCATCTGCCACAAGAGGAATATTTTATTATGGCAAAACTGTTGTGCTTTTATTTCGCTTTTACGCAAATAAAATAACAGTGTACAGTCAAGAAGTTGTTTCGTCACAATATCAAATAATTTTCAAATGAAATTCTACGGATAGCGTTTACAAAAAATTTTCCTCGGTAAAAATGTCTAAACGGCACGCACATGTGGCACATGAACATGGCGGGGTGCCCTGTGCCCGGGCCCCTTGGTCCCCCCTAAATCCGTCGCTGTTAAGAGCTCTGATTGTAAAAAAGATACTAGATTAACCTACTCGAATGAGTATGATATATTCTTTTAGTTTTTTGTACTGAATATATTTCATTTTCCATCCAACTTGAGGCACACCAAGACAATTGAAAGTACTAATGTGTAAAAACGAACAGGAACAGGAGCCATGTTGTGAAAAAGAGAGCTACAGAGCCGAAGCTGGGCTCATGAAAACTAAGAATTCCGGAGCTGGAGCCAGAGCCATGTTCATGAAGAAGACAGTTTCATTTTTGCGACGGCTCCGCAGGCCTGGTAATTACAAATGGAATTAAATCAAGCCCTTACCGCAGGACACACAGTGTGCCAACCTAAAGATTTAAAATAAGATCAATTTTTCTTTATATCTTGATTCGGTCAAGAAAGAGCTATCTAGACACTTGTAGAGGCTCCTTGGACCAAAATATCCTGCAATTTATTTGCATATCAATTCAGAACAGGTTGTTGAAAAGTGGTCCTAAGCCACATGCTTCCGTAAAAGCAGGCTATGATACCATAGGCCAATATGTTTCTTTCGGGTTTGGCAAAGATTTGCAATTGATTTGGCGTTGGCCTCATGCTTATAAAGGAGAATACAGGTGTATTGGTAGAAGGTCGCAAAAGACAGAAGTATGGCTCTATTAGATGAAAAGCAAGGAAAAGCAAAAAAGTCATGGCCTGTGTAAACTTCCAAGAAAAAATGGAGTCAATTCAAATATGATACAAACGCGGACCGCGGAGGTGGAAGAATAATAATAAATGAAAGTTTGAGCAAATAAGTTTGCCTAGTTAGATACCGTGAAGAGGCGTTATGGGACAGTGGAGACTTTTTAAATACCCACTTAATTTTGAGCCAATTTAAAATGGAATCACGCTGCTCTCCCACCAAAACGTAACCAAAATTCCAAGTGCCGCCGAAGGCGATCAGAATCGTCGTGAGGGCTGCCAGTGAAGGTACAGTTAATATAAAAAGCAAGTTTGTATGCGTAGGATGGTAGAAACTTGATCGTGGTGTTGCGGGTGAAACTCTCGCGGAAAGGCAATGGTGGGAAAGCCCCAAGTGCAAGAATTAAGTCGTTATCGCAAAAAATTACGCTTTCTTTAAATAACCCTAATTAATCCTTATATAGAGTATTTTGCAGACACTCGTAATACACGTATTAAAAATATTGTTGCAGGAAACATTAACACGTCGCAACGCCAGATGGCATTTTAAAATCATCACCTTGTCACCTTGATCCCTTACACTTGCCAAGAACTTGTTACATTGAAAATCCGCTCTTGGGGCTGTGCGTGTACTTCAAGAATGAAAAGAATTAAATTCATTCGGACCGAGTTTTTGCGAAGTTAAAATTAAATTAAGTTCTGCGAATTCACGGATCATGTTCATGGATGTAGATTTTGGTGCGGTTTGAACTGACTTAAAGATATGAGTAGAAAGTTGCATTTCCTTAAAAAAGAGAAAATTTAGCTTGTAGTTTTACAAAACCAAACACTCAAAATGCTTAGGATGTCAAATCGGTACAAAGTTATTAATAAAATATAGGGACAAAGTTTATTTAATCATGCGATCCCACAATTTTTAAGCAGACAAATTTGGTGATATAGCAATCGGAGATGACATTGTAAATTTCTTGACAAATTTTCATGTTTTCCGACTCCAGCACCAAAAACAAGAGGTAGCCAACTGAAGTCAACTCCATTGTTAATTTTCAATCTAAAACTAGTAAAAATGTAAATATAAAAGCCCAGCAGCTATATTTAAACTTGTTTTCTTTGACTGAAAAATGAAATCGCATCCAAAGGGCTTTACGCTTTTATCAGTGTCATACAAAAAGGCTTTACTTACATAGATTATGTATTTTTGTACAGACATAAATATACACTTCAGCTTTAAAGAAGTGGACTCAACAACGTAATCTTATGCTTTTTCAAAATATATATATTTAAAAAAGTGCATACACTTTATCTGAAGAGTAACTAAACTAACACCAAGTGGAGGTTTTCCTTCAGGAAGCAAACTTCTTTTGTCATCTAAAATACGCTAATGAATAATTAAGTGGGAGTTAAGAGCTACAAGCAAGACATTGAGAAAGACAATATTGTAAAACCCTATAGCTTTCTGCACGCAACGCAGTTAGAAAGACCACAGGCCAGAGATTTGATGGAAAAAAGTTGTGAAACATAGCCACAAAAATCAGTTAAATTTCGGCTACTGTTGCACAGTGTTCCTGAAAAGGGTTCACTAGCTATAAATGTGTTTAACACTGCGACGTAAACTACACAGCATCAAGACGTAAGCACTATTCCGTTTTTACGAGGAAGCGAAACCCCTACGCAGTAATGCAATCAGCTATTGTTTACATTTGTATATGGAACTGCTGATTTCCTTTCTATTTGACAGAAATGAAACAGCATCAGGCTTACACCTGACTATCAAATGACTTTCGAATAATCTCCGCCTATCGAATAACTTTTGTGCAAGTCGGAGAGCAGAAGAGTGCTTATTTACACATTTGCTTTTCTTCATTTCTTTACAGAGCTTGGGTGTTTTTGTAAAGACTTTCTAAACAACAAACAATACTGTAACTTCTTCTTCCAAACCACTTTAAAACGTTCAGTGCTATGTATTCTTCATACAAACTTTCTGGTGGTTCCGTACAACACTTCAAGATCAAAAGACTGCTGTAGCACAGGCTTTAATCAAGAGCATCACCTCCAAGTTTATGGTTTGTTACCAGGACGCAATAAGACCAACTTGCAGCATGCTCAAGGTAAAGGATATAAACTGGAGTGACAGAGGCACTCTTAATTTTGAAGGTTATATCTCGACTGGTAGTGTATTCATCGTAAAACGTTCAGACCCTGTAAAGACATAAACAAAACGTAGTGCAGTTTTAAAATAAATGCCTTCTGAAATTTGTCACTCGTACATCTGAAGAACGAACAAAATATGGGAAAAGATGTTCTAATTCTAAACATTCTAATTCGTTTTCATGATCAAAGGCAAAAAACGTCGCGGTGAAACTAAAAGTTGTATAGTCTTGGTTTGTTGGCAGATTTGTTAAATAATTCACCAATATTTGTTGATGATTCGCTTCTTTGCAGGTTTTGGGAGTTTTGCTTGTTACTTCTGTGGTAGTTTCTAGCTACAGCCGACGTCAACTTCAACGATTTCGTAATGCCACAAAAAATACTCCTAACAGCACAAACGAGTAAGTTACCGGATTGCTCGTTTATATTTACGTACTGAAATGGATTTCTTTTTGAGGTGATTCGATTGGTAGTTTTGCAAACCTTTTAAAACAGATCGTTTAGTAAACATCGCAACCTTGCTGTTCATAACCGTCTCGTAGCAAACTATGAAATCATTCTTTATTCTGAAACGGGTGAGAATATGTTTCTTTGTTTTGTTAATAGCACAGAAGATATCGATCAACTATATATATGGTTAAAGGGTTGTGTATATGGTAACCGTATATATTGTGAAAAGGTGAAAAGAAAAGAACGCAACAAGATAAACCTCTTCATCCACTACTTGTGAAGCCCCTTTGACTTATCTTATTAAAGTCACAACAAACTGACAGTCACGCACTTCATCAACGCCAAGCAGAGCTGCACAATTTCTCGCATTAGTCTGCAACTGAATACAGTCTTTATGCGCAGAGCACAAGCTCGCAGAGATCAGTCGTAAATTTGTGTGAAACCTTCACTTGTGTTGAACGTGAGACGAATTTAACTTGCGATTTTTTGCAAATGTGATTCAGGCGGCTGAAGTCGAACCGGTGCGAAGTTATTGGAAGCGCAGTTCCTTCATCTCCTCGCTGCAGCATCTCGCTCTGGAAAAAGTATACTCTAATGTGTCGCAACCTCGACCCGCAAATGGTGTCGGTCGTTGTGTGCGGCAAATGCCGGCGTGCTTGTGGAAAGACAAGACCGGTCAAGAATATTCCAATCTATCAGAAGATTTTATACAAGCAGCGCGGCAAGCGGCCAGAATTCTTTAAATTACCTGTCTCCTGCACATGCGTGGCATCCCGTCAGAACTCGAGAAGCCGTTGTGGAAGTCACAATGCGATTCGCCCATCGACGACTGCGGCAGCACAAACATAGAGCTTGCTGATGAATGCTTGATTTTTGCCAATGTTATATAAACATATTTATTTCCTTGCATTAATTCGCTTTTGGTATTTTGTTGCGTGCTGCTTCATCTCGCTATGACTTTCTGAGGTTGCCAAACGCTTTTTTCACAAATCTGTAAGAATCGGTATTTGAATTTCAAATGCAACCAATGTTTCCAGCGTATAATCGTTTAGCAGGCATGAATGTTTGCAAAATATAAATACAAACCAAATCGACTTCATAATAGAATAGTTTGAAGTGCATCAATAAGCAGGAGGTGGTGCACTGACTTGTTACCGAATGTGCTGCGATTGAAAACAGTTTTTTTTCCGCTGCTAGCTGCCTTGTTCCAAAAGCAAATGTATATGTTTCACTGCCAATGACGTAATGAAAAAGAATTTGCGAAGTTGCTCCATTAAATTTTATTTTGAAGGTATTTAGTTTTAGCGTGCTTGAAACAAGGCGCAACATTTCTCGTCGCTGGTTACATTATACCAAGCAAAAGCACCTGTAGTACAGTATTAGAAGGCAGCTCTTGACATATAACTCAAAATTTTTTACAATTGGTGTGGTGCCAAGTAGTACAACAAAACGTCTTGACAACGTTGGACAAGGCGCGTTCACCGCAATGTTGTACAAACTAAAATATGTTTTTATTAATTTATGAGGATTGCGATAAAGTGGTGGGCCACGAAGACATTTTCAGTGGGCCACAGAACTCTTTCCAATAGACTATATGCCGTGAGTCTTTCTGTACCAAGACGTTTCTATATACGCTTGTGGTGTATGGACTTATGATACGCCAATGAAATGCCCAAATTCAAATATAAATCGCCCTTTTTTACAAACTGTACTGGTTGTCGTCGTGCCGTATGTATTGAGCTACTTTTTAGCTTCATCTCCCAAAACCGCCAGGGTATATGCCCCACTAGGAGATCAGTGTTTGGACACCCCAAGAAAATATGATCTGTTGTTTGTGCCTCAGCGCCACACTCGCAGAATCCTGATTGAGCAAGGCCTCACGCGCACATGTTGAAATTGAACCATCAGTCACCAATACGAAAGCCTGGCCCATGTTGGTCTTGGAAAGGAACATCCAGCAGGGTTGGTACTGACGTCGGGTATGAAATCATGAAATAAGTCTGGTGTTGCTTTACCCTCACTTCTCGTGTTATATTTCTCTGCCGCTGCATCTCATTAAAATTTCAAACCTAAAATTGGATTTATTGTATTTAATATACAGATATGCGCAAAATTTACTGGTAAAAGCTATACAACCAGCAACTTAATGTACCATTGTCAAAAATCTTGAAGTTGAGAACAATATTTGCAGTTCTCTGTGGTCAAAAGAGCCAAAAATTCCAAATTTTGTAGCTAATTTCCAGGAAAATATATCCCATTGAAATATTATTATTACGTTAAATTTTGTTGCAAACGAAATTGTAGCAGCCATTTTATCTTACATTTTCGAAGATGTAACAATCGCTTGTGCCCATAATTTGTTGTTAGCTTCAACACAACTTTACAACACACGGTAAGCCACGAACCGTTTTTAAGTAAACATTTGGGTCACGGGTCGAAAAAGTTTGAAAACCTCTGACCCATCATTTCCCAAGGAAACTCTCTACCATTTCTTTGACAATGACAAAGGGTCGTACGCCATTGGTGCAATTGATTCAGCGTGAAATTGGTTTTCTTGTAGGGTAACTCCCATTCGGGAACTTTTCAGAAAATGACGCAAGGTCTTTGAGCAACGCAATGACATTAGGTTAAGCCAAACGAAAAAAATGTTGTTGGAGCTGAGAGTATTTTTTGTTTTAGTGTACCAAACTTTCTTTCTAACCACTATGGCTTAACTGCTGTGATGCAAACTCACTCATATCCAGATATTTTTGTTCACTTCGCATTACCAATCGGTCTACCGCATCGTCCATTGTAAATTGTAATATTATGTGGCGCTGGACACCCACAGAGAGAAATAATGCGAATGAATATGAACTCTAGCGAAAGTTGCACTTTTTATCGTGTCTTCTCTGAATATTGCAACAAAGCTGCAAAAGTTTTCCTTTTTAGACAGCCTGTGATTAGCAAACATAAGTGATTGAAAGATGCAAATTTTATGCACAAGACTTACTGTATAACTCCAAGCAAAAGATTTTATGAATTACAACTTATCTTGAAGCAAAATTTACAGCAGATGGACTACAGCTGTTCTTACCATTTGACAATAACAATTTAATTTCTGTCATCATAAAGTTCTATTACATTCCGAAGTGCACTTAGTCAGCGACAAACAGTGTTATGACGTAACCATTCGGCGTCGCAGCCATGAAATAAAACTTCGTTTCGAATTTTCAGTTTTCGCGACAAAGGTAACTAAGCTTCAGCTGGAACCTTGCTACTTCCTGGATAACTTTGATAACTTCGACACCTTAAAAAAATCTTTGATAACCTAACATTTTCCGCTCTCAACTGCATTCGATTGGCACCTGACAGATTTCGGATAATCCTAGCGGCTACATACGCAACAGTCATTAAAACCAAGATAGAACAGCTCTTTTGTCAAGTCAAACTTGCAATTAAAGCAATTGTCGCTATCGTGTTATTGCTGGAATCAGTTAAATATTCGAGCCGCTAGCTTGCGAGATCTGCTTACCACGAAACCAAGAGATCTGCTTACCACGAAACCAAAAGCCCAAAAGGCTCCTTTCAACAATGCAAATCACTGAACCATGACAAGACAGATAAAGTTCACGACCGAGTTATTTCACAGCTGATTTTTCGTGGACGCTTGTCTGTTGCACAAAACAGTTTGGTTACCAATTCCTTTCAGGTCATCGATACTAAGAAGCGCGTTTTTTGTGCAGCAATCAGTCTGTTTGACAAAAATCAAGTACACGATAATACTAACTTGAAAAAAGACTACATATTTCATCTTACGGTGGATGGTAGCAGCGTTTAACGAAAACTCCACGCCAGAGGCGAATTTACATTTTCGGGTCCCTAATCTATTTCAAATTGGGGGCCCTTCTGGAAGGTAGAGATGGCCGTAGTCACATTTTCAGACTTCGAATCCGCTCCTCTTCAAAAATTTTTGGATCTGGATCCGGGTCCAAAACATTTGCAAATTTGAGAATCCGAATCTTGTTCAGACTCTGGCTACCATCGAGGCAACCGAAATTCAGCAATGTTTATACTTAAGAAATGCCATATATGAAAACCACACAGACTCCTGCCGCTGAAAATGAAAAGTGACTCTGGATCCAGGTCCGGTTTTTCACAAAGTTTGACTCCAGCGCTGGGTCCGAAAGCAAAACGCAGGATCCTCTCGGAGTCAACTCCGGATCCGTAGCCACCTCTGGTGTAGGCCCTTCTGGCACACTAAAAACTGGGTTATTTGTTTGACCTTTTCCATAACAGCTCGTAGTGCATCTGCTTTGGCAGTGGCTTGCTGGAACCACTCTCATATGTACTCTTCGACATTCTCAAGTTAATGCAAGTAGGTCTACTGTAGATCTGCAGTTATCCTGATTACTTGATATTTCAAGTAATTTGCTTTTAGAAAATTAAGATTTTCAGAAGCCGTATGTGTTGCTATCAACACGATATCATACATGACATGCATCATCACACATAAAATAAGTCATTGAGGTGAAGAGATTTCTTGCCTGCGCAGAGGGCTTTGTGAGTCACAATTGTTGATTGTCACCGTGATTGCGATTTGGAGGCCGAAGCTCATTCCATTAAATTGAATTGCGCCCAACAGGTGCGAATTTTGTCTGAACCATCCATTATGTGATTTAAAAATTGCAATATATTGATGTTCGACTTCCATGATTTGCTTAAGTTACAAAATCTGTTGAGTTTTTTCTGTTCTAAGTCTGCAGACGAATATCCTTTTCTCAATTCAATCAGTGTAGTCAGGGCCTGTGCAAGCCATTCCAACGCCCTAGGCGAGATCCATTTTCATCACCCCCTCGTATCTTCATGACGTCATTCTGTTCAATCAACCGCGGCACGACCTTTTTGCAAAATGAACATTCTTTTTGCACATCTTTTGCTGCTGCGTCCTAGGCAAGTACTTTTGCAGAAGCTAATTAATACCGACTTCATGTGGACAACAACTTCATAAAAATATTATTCACACAAGTAACACCTGTTGTAACATTCATGCATGTAAGCAAAAAAATCCAGCATAGACCTTAAAACTTTGCCATCTTGGTCTTTTTTGGAAAACTGACTGACAATAGTGTTTTTTATGAGAGTAGGTCTCTGACCCAATAGACACATGGCTAGATTCACCAATCTCGCACATGGTTGTATGACTTTATCAGTTTCAGCTGAAATAACTCCTTTCCCCAGTGACTACGGACACAAGGAGGGTTAGGAGAATTCGGAAGTCTGATGATATATTTGGGAAACGTTTTATCAGACCCTGCCTGTGAAGAAAATGCAAAAGTTCCAGAAGATCTCTTCGAAGAAACTGTAAACAGAGTTCTTCTGCATCAATATCTCAGGCATGTTTAATGTTTATTACAAGGTTTTGCAATGATGAAGAACAAGAAGAACTTGGGTTTGTTTGCTGGACTGGGCACATTCTGAATGTCATAGAGAAAGCCAAAGACAGAGCTATGCTCCTGCATTTGCTGGAAGCGTTTCTCATTAGATGAGATAGCTATGTCGAATGTAGCGTATCAAAAGTTGACCTTGAAGCTTTCGTCGAGGTCCTCTATGGCAGTCATCCTGGGGTCCGTAATCCCTTATCCCCTTAGGTGTCCATGAATGTGTTTTACAGTACGGGGTCGTTTCCAATCGGGAAAATCCGTTACTTTTTATCCGTCTACTTGGGTCATTATTCAGCTTAATCGCACCACAACTGTTGTCTGGCATGTTCATGTTGCAAGTCGACTGACCTTTCTTTATTTCATTTTGGTGACGCGAATTGGCGGCAGGCCGAAGCCTGAAATTTGTTTCTTGATGGGGCGGTTGAGGTGCTCATGCTAAGAAACGGCCAAATCCAATTTACCAATAATCGAAAAAAATTTGACAAAATTAAGGGGTCCGCAGCGGTTTTGGGTGCAGTGAAAGGGGTCCGCAGTAACGAAAACTTTGAGAACCACACTGCTCTATGGTGTCATCTTCTGCGTTATAGGCGAAATGAGTTTCCTTTTTACTGTTGGTGGCTAAAATGAATGCCATTTTGAATAAAAATTCCAACCACCTTGCAGCACCCCGCCTGCCTCCCTACCATGCTACAGCTTTTGCGATGATTCAACTGCAGAAGAGTCAGACACTCGCAGTCGCAGGCCCATTGTTAGTCTGGTGTCGAAAAAATTGACTAATTTCCACATGTAGAACAAATCTCTGACGTTTGCGAACGTCTCAGCTGGAATCTGTTTAGTTAAATAAATTAATTAGGCTGTGCGTTCTATAATCGAAATTAGACTGGTTAACTTGACTACTAACATCAATAATGCCGTCGTTTCAGTACTGTTTCCTAACCTAACTACTGGATGGTTGAAAGACGATTTAGTGAAGACATCGACATAAGACTTCCGGTAAAAGCGGCGCAGTCAGGAAAAATCAAGAAATGAAAAGAACATAGATGGCAACCTTACAATTTTGCAGAGAACTTGATAAAGTATGGCCTGAAATGCATGCCTTGCTGGCCCTGACAGAACGCCATTGATAGATTCGTAAGCACCCTAGGCAAGATCAATTCCAGCACCCACCCCTCCTAAACAAGGATTCTTATTCTATATATCATCACGTTGTACGTTACAGAAAAAGGACGTTCATTTTGCACGAGGAAAGTTTATTAGATGAATTAAATTTATACCAAATTGCGCCATAGCTTATCTATAGTATATATGATATTGAAATTGATAAGAATAATCCATCTGTAGCAAACCTGAAATAGTGTATGGTACCCGTATCTACTATCTTCTCATAAACTGTGCGAACGTGTGATCCATTCACTTTCACCATGTCAATTGACTTTTACTTGGTGTATTTTCGTCACTTCCTGAACCATACAATTGTATTTTTTCGTCCTTTTCGGCGCCCCTTTGGCTCAGCGCTCTAAGCAGCCGCCTAGTTCGCCTATGATGGTAGCGCCGGCACTGATTATAGTCCCGCTGCCAGCTGCACCAACGGAGGTGTTAAAGATAATTTGTTGATCTAGCGTTATGAAGTGTAAGCATTTTCTAATGTTTTTCTTTTTCTGTCAAGTTCAAGTAAGGTTTTGGTTCTTAAATTTTAGAGTAATCGAAATATATTGCTAAAGCCATTTTCCTTAAAGCCCTGTTTGAACCCAATTGAACCAAGTAAGATTTCGTACTATATTGAAACAAAGACTACAACTTGTCAAGTTGGTTGCTTAAAACCTTCAACCTTACGTTTGACTCGTTCTCAGTAATATGCTCTTGATAGTACCACCAACGTTACCCCTGAGCATTAAAAAAACTATCAAGCATAGGTATCCGCGAATAAGCATGCAGAGTTTAGTCAGAGATGTGCAAATGGGGGCGGGGCGAACGGGGCGACGTCCTCGGGCATCCAAGGCAGGGGGCATCCAAATAGTGATACTATAAAATTACATTTTATTAAAATGCTGCAACTAGATGCTTTTTCGTATTGTAAGGCTTCTAACACATACTGCAATGGCTTGGATGGGAGGTTACCTGAGGAGGGCATGCAAATATATGTTAAGTAACATGAGAGAGAGATGAAGCATTGCCATCGTTGTCATGAGGCCTTATACCTTATCTATCTTCCCCCTTCGTAGGCTTGCTAATTCCTGCTAGACTATTCTTAATCTGCGACTTGTAGTCTTCAAAATATCTCTCTAGTCTCTTTTGAGCTTGGGTTCTTAAACTGGCGGGCGTGAAAGTTTCGCAAGGGGAAACGAGTATGACAGCGAGATATTGTTGAAAAGTATGAAGTGCGTTTTGGTAAACAACGCACGGAGTTTCTATAGATTCTTGTTGCGAACAAAATAGCCACAATTATCTCGAAGATAATAGCCGCATTGCGAACAAAATAGCCACAATTAGTGCATTGTTTTCATCATTCGTAAATTCATCATTATTTCACTGTAATCGCCATAATCATAGCAAAGTGGACAGTAGTGAACAAACACCGAAACCTCTTAAATTAGCTTGTTCACAGTTGGATCTACGAGTAAAGAACGCTTCATGTTACGATGGTGTCTTGTCTGTTTGTTTTCATTTTTAGTGGAAATGCAAACTGTGTCACAGGGCTATGTCTTGCGTGACAATTTAGCGATAGATCCTGCGCTTTCAACTGTTGTAGAAAAGATCTGAATGAGACCGTAAATATTTCAGAAAAACATCGTTTGGAGCTGTTAAAACACTTTCGGCGCGATACGTTAAAAATGCGCTGTGTTTTTTAATAGAGCGCCAGCCTATTTTCTGAAACATACTTCACTTTATTTTCTCGCCAAAAGTTTCATGCAAATTTCAGTGCACGTGCACCTACGTCTTACAACATTTAAGTGCCTTGTTAAGACTGCGTAACGTGGAACGAGACTCGTGCAATATTTTCGTCTTTATTCTCACTTGAGGCGACGTTTTCCTGGCCTAATGTTTTCCACGTAGCAAAGGTCTGGGCAGGTAGTTTTGCTGCGACGGTATCTCTCACGTTCCTCAGTATTAGAATTTCTTAGGGGGTATACATTCAAGCATTCGCCCCGGGATTTCCCTGACTGTGGTCCATTTTATGGTTGAGGGGTCGAGGTGCAGTTGGGTTGTGGTGGATTGGGAACCAACAAAGAAACGGGGAAGATAACATTAGTGAAAGACCAAAAATATCGTCACTCATTCCCAGCAGGGGGCAGTGAATACAAATGGGAGTCGGCATTTCGGAACCTCATAGGCGACAACCCTGCTTGAATATTCCAACTCCTAAATAAAATAACTTTAAAGTGTAAATAGCGTTTATTGCGAAAATAAAGATTTCTTCCTGGAAAAAACTACCAACAAGTTCCGTTCACTATAATCTTCATGCTTGTTTGGAACGATGTGGAAAAGTCTTTCGAGGTATGCAGTGGCACGCAACAGGCACTTGGATGAAAGTACTATTGCCAGTTCTTTCCTTGACGGTAATATGGAAATGAACAGGTACATTTATGTATTTTCTCAGCGGACGGCATTTGCTCATAGGGGTGACGCAATACTTGTTGCAGATTAAAGCTGGTATGAGTTGTTCTTCCAAGTTTCTGCACTTGAGCATAACATACCTCCAACGGGAAGGACCCCTTTCTTCACGCTTTTTGGTAAGGATGACTTCGCACTGGTGGTTGCGTAAAAACCTTTACAAATATTTAAAAATATTATACAAATGCGATTCAAACTTTCCGTTTTGTTCATCATGAATTCTATTAAATTTAGAATGATATAGAAACTACTTTGTCTAAGCCACCAAGAAAACAAAGGCAACTTATAAATTTTTGGGTTTTTGTCAATATTTGCTATCTCTCTTGAACACTCTTCTAAAAGCAAAGCGTACTGTAAGACTCTAATAAGGGGAAAGTTCTCGTTTAAGAACTAAAATCCAACAACATCGCCAACAAAGGATTTGGTTGATTTTAATTGTCTTTATTTTAAAATATTCGATCATAGACGACTAAATTAACCTGGTTTAACTGTCATAGCAAATTTAGTCAGAAGTGTAATCACGATCGCGTTGTCCTACAGAAGTGTTGCCAGTGATATATGGCGCCAGACTCTCATCATGGTAGGAATGGCCAGGTCGTGGTTATGTTTTTAATGTTTGCAAACAATCAGCACTGTTTGGTGATTCACTGGAGGGGCACTGAAAAGAATAGCAGATAGAACCGTTTTAAAGCCTTCAGTATGAAACTACCTACAGCTTTCTCTACGACTACACAACTGATATTTTGAGATGATTTCAAGATTAATGTGAAGATCACTTTCCACCACGTAGCGTTTCATGAAAAGCTGTGAAATATAAAATTTGCCGGAAAGCGTCTTTTGAAGCATCGTTTTCTATGTTTACCTCTTCGATGAATCGTGCATGCCTTTAGTTGCCATATTAAAAAGTTTTCTTCTCTTCTGCACGTTTTCGCCTCGAAGTGTAGCACACCAAATTGCTATTGGATATACTAACATCCACTGCAAAACATCAGCAAGGCATTATAACGCGGTTTATCATCAAATCTGGTATCTGCAACGAATACTATTATCCAACGATTACTAAAAATACCACGCAATTTTACCAGCAGCATTTGTTGTAACTACCAACTCAAACCACTTTTCTGTAGAAGCCTGATTATTAAAACTACATATATGTTTTTCAGCTTATCTTTTCGATGACTGTTTGGCATGTTACTGCACCGTATTCAACAGGAAGTATAATTTAACAATCACTTTAAGCGTGCATGTGCAGAAACTACGCCTAAATTTTTCCATGTAACTGAATAGTTCTCATTTGAGCATACCAAGCTGCTCATCAACTGCCAACTGTTATACAAATAGATCTGGAAAAGTCTCAAACTCACCGAAAACTTCATGGTTAAGTTAACGTGTTGTCTGGCTCTCGACAGATTGCAACACGTCTCCTTGCCTTTGCTCAAAGATGTTCAATTTCCGAATGCATCTCGTTACTTGAAAATCCACACCTAATATACTAGCCTCAGCGTGTTTTTGCGAACCATATTTCAAGCATTGGAAAACCCAAATTTCTCAATTACTTTCACATTTTGACTAAGTTTTTTGTTTAACACAAAATTTTGCGCGGGTGGCAACTACTGCATTCAAGTATTTTCTACGCAGTTTCGAGTATTTTTCCAATGCCCGTCGCCTGGTCTCAATAAGCGAAGCTCGGTCCCTATAGCGCGTGTGCGTGGGGACTGCTGCTCACAACTGCGTGGGTGGAAAATTTCCGCAAAGCAATCTGAAGGGAGCAAGGGTTTGCGTCTTTACTGTCACAGTTCACAGTCATTGAAATCAATGAAAATCATAAACTTCAAAAGCTGTAACAAACGTAAAAATGGTTTAAAATTAGAGGAACGACAAACATTGTATGAGGAACGATAAAAGTTGTTTGAGAAACGAAAAACCTTGTTTTTATTTGAGATAGATGTAGGCATATGCTATCAGATGTAATAGCAACCGGAAATGTATTTCAAATAAACACGATTTTGAAATACTAGCTGTGCTGAAGAAATGAGGAGATCGTTGATGGTTGCGTTATTTTGAAATTTTCTTTTGATTAACTTTATTTAAAATTTATTTAAATTGCTTGATATAACTTGTATCGTCTGCAACTAATCAATGCACCATTTTTACCTAAATGCACCGTTAAAATTTACTGAGCTTCAAAAAACGCACTGAAAAGAAACGGATCAAATAAAGGAAAAGTGAAAGACACGTTGTACTCCACGAAAGTGTGATTATATCTCTGCACAGTCCCGCAACCAGACGAGGGCAACCCCGAAAGTTTTAAAAACTTACGTATTTGTTAGGTACAGCAACAAGTTACAACATTTTGGCCCCCCTCGAAAATATCAACTAGTTTCGACCCTGTCTCTGCAGTATGCTTAAAAACGCAATGTTTTACGGATCTTTTGTGGTTTATTTTCAATTCACAAAACGGTGGAATATGTTAAAATCAACATGATATTTTGTGATGTATCGACAAAACCTATTTGATCTGTAAATCAATACAAATTCTGAGAGTTGTGTGAAAAAAAATTGTTAAATTAATGTCAAGTTCATCCATTCAGGGAAGAGGAAAAAAACACAACAAATGTACATGTTTAAGCGTTGTTCTGGATCGCTAATAATATCTTAGATGACTAAAAATTCTGAACCACGAAAAAAATGTATTGCTGCGTGTAACTTTAGAATAGTGCTGTAAAACAGCGTCATTTATCAGATAAACCTTACAGCTACTAACTTCATTGATAAGTTTCAGGAAGTACAAAAAGTGTGCAGACTCGACAAAGAATTTGACAAACCCTTTGTTTGATGAAAATATCTTTGCACTTTTATTGCACCCAGTATACTTAGGTGGAAACACCGTTTTTGATAAAATATCCGATTTTTGCGCTGGATCTCTGGATATTTGATGAGTTTCATGGCAGTAACTAACTTCATTTATATGACTATGGGTGGTGACTGGGGTGGTGGTGCGAATTTACGAGGGGTACGTTTTACAAAATCTCGGAAGTTTGCGATCTTTACGAGGGTACGTATAATATATCATTGCGTAGAGCTCTATCGCTGCTGATATTTTCATAACTTGTTGCTAGTGCCTGGCTAACAAGACGCTGAAGTCTTGTATTCAGTTACTTTACACCAGTGTTTCTCAAACTTTTTCCAATTGTCTTCCACCCATTTGTTTTTTACTGCACTGCGTACCAACTGGCTCCGGAATAAATTATTTTACTAAAATCTACAAGTATTTATTATACCATAACACCAATACATAAAAAAACAACACAATTTAATGCAAATGATGCAACTGTTTCTTCTGCACAAGCTGGTCTATTCGGGGCATGATCGTACTAACATGCTGTAGGATTACAGCCATCTTTACAACTGCCACCCGGACAACTGCCACCTAGGAAATCTGCCACCGGGGCAACTGCCACCTAGGACAATTGCCACACAAGACAACTGCCACCCGGAGGACTGCCACCTGGCAGTGCCGGATTAACAATAGTAGCAAATGTAGGAATTGCTTCGGGCCCGCGGTCCTTCGTGCTGAAGCTGTTCTCTATTACGCAAGGGTTGATATTAGAATTTATTTAAGCTCCCGAGACAAACCCCCTAGAAAGGTGGCCTATATTTTACACATGCTA
>JGI24158J21664_10003257_pt1 | contig 20283 bp, 18 predicted proteins | sample Ectturendosymbi3_FD_21664 | JGI IMG/M metagenome (IMG submission 21664) | reverse complement strand
ACTGCAGATCGACCTCCGTTTTGGAAAGGAGGCCGCACAAGGTACTGCGATGGGCCCGCCAACCGCTTTGGCTCTTTTTTTGCTTGTTATTTCGTTTAGAAGAGGCTTGCAAGCACCAGAATCATCTGATGCCATGCGCTGTTTCGAACGCGAGCGCAATTGTCAACCACTCAAACAGCTGATCAATAACAGAGCAGCTTTTGATCGAACGCGCTGCCATCTGAACCTGGTTGGCAGAGCATTTGATTGTTTGTGATCTCATCGATGTTTCTGACGAACTTGAGTGAAAAACCTAATCGGTCGTCACGGCAAGAAAGCGTAAGAACCGACTTGACGCAATTCGCCGACTGCACGCTAAAGCTGCTTTCTTCGATTAGCGTCGGCAGCTTGGGCTGTACTTGCGTGCTCAATGACGAGACTGACCTGTACTTTTGATTTTAGCGTGTTTGTCTCTAACATCTCTCTAACATTGTTGTACGTCCGTTTGTCAACAGACAAACATCTGTCTGGTTGCGTTCCCCTTTCGCGGATGCTGTACTTCAACAGGCGGTAAGCAAGGTTGCCAAAGTCCGCCTATTCTCTCAAACAAAGCTTGTTATAACTACATCCTGTTTCAGCAAACGCAGCCCGCCGCACTTTTCAACCAAATATCGCCTTCGTCCTGTAGTTAATGATTAGATTACCTCGCGACGCTGTTTACTTGTGTGCTTTCGTCAGGGATTATAATCCTCCCCACCACTGTGCAGTTAGTATTGGGGTCGGTGTTGCTTCACACTATGCTTGGTTTGTGTTGTTGAGAAACGACAGTGCGCTTGATAGACTGCGCTTGCCCTGACACTCAGAGTGGTTAATATTCTGTTTGGTCCTTCACATCGTATCGATCGCTACGGCGTATTGACCGGCAGTAGCTGTGATTTTACCGGACTTGTCGCTGTCAAAAGCCTCGCAGGTCTGTAGCGAAACAGTTCAGTATTAGAACAGGCTTCAGGATAGACCAAGATGTCCTGTGTTTCTCTGCAAACTGCGTGTTAAGAATTTTTAGATTGTTGCATTTTTTCGCCAGTTGGAAGTCGATCCGAAAGTTGCAGCAGGATAGATTGTGAAGATATTTTCAACGCACTGCACTTCGCGTTCAATGTAGATTCCAGCCGTGTTTTGCATTTCAATACGTAAGACTTATACGTGCGTAAGCTGTCTGAACTATTGTTGTCACTGAGTTTTCCAGTCCGAAAAGCACCCACAGGCACTCATCATAAGTGCAGTATTTCTTGTTAACTGCTAGGGAACAAACAAACACCTGACGTAGGTCACGGTTGGCAGGGATAAGGAAAGTGGCTATGACGTTGCAAGGAGGATTGTGGTTGTGGTCCTTCGTGCCAGGGAAGCAACAAGTAGAAGTGCCGCGTCATCGATTGTACAGACCTAGAATGAAATCAGACTTTCTTTGCTTTTCTTCTTATCGCAGATAGGATTGTCTCGTTTCTTTGGCGCCTTCGCGTTCCAGCCATTTCCCCATCAGTCCAACGGACTTCTTGTCAACCAGACAAAAAATATTTCGATACAAGCCATTAATCTGCTTCGAACGCAGCCATCTGCATTTTTCCGGTCATAGACCGTTTTTTTAAAATGACCGAACAAAATTAAGTCGATTCAGCCACGACGTCCGAAAATACAAACTACTGAATACTGTTACGGCGACTTTTAATGCTATGAGGAGAAAAATGACAAATTTCTCAGCGAAGAAAAAAACAAGTAGGGCAGAATGCGGCACAGCAAAGTAATTCTATGTATAAAGGCACAGGGTTCTGACGCTTGAAGCGTTGAACATTGGACCGGGCTTGGTTCATTTGTTGTTTGACCGGAGCACGCGTGCAGCTTCCGGATGCTTTGTCGTCGAAACAATGGCGGCCGTGTTCTGTCCTTTTGCGAACTTCTGTGGGAAGATCGAACCAAACGCTTTCCGACCGCCGCGCGCGCTTTTGTCTTGGCCGTCATTGATCGCATTAAAGTAATGGTAACCGTCGACTGGGTAAGAGGAGTACGCCCGTTAATCCTTCTTCCGTGCTTTGTCTAACGTCACAGCTTGTTTTGTTATTTATTCCATGCTTCGTGTTTATTATGCTCGATATGTTTGTTACAGAACAAGTCTGTGGCATGACAGACTATTGCTGTTAATAAAAGGTGTTCAATGTAAACATGTTCCCAGCAATTGATACATGCTACACCAGTGCATGTTTGATACTGTTGCAACCTCTCCGGTGGTGTTGCGTTGATTGTGTGATTAACCACGAACGGGATGTGCGTGAAGAATAACATCATTATATATGTAGCGCGAGCAAGCAACAGTAAGAGAGATTGCGACGTGGTAGCTCTGCCGATATTAACGTGTGAACGATTGAACATGATGACTAGTGTACGCGAAGAGAGATTGCAGGCATGATCTCTATTGTTGCTTGCTGCCACGGTGGGAAGCTTTGCGCGCATGCTGCTCGGGATTTCCGATCGCAACAATACCAACGTTGACTTGGCCCTCGTAAATGCCACCGTCGTATTTTTGAGTGAAACACGTATCTTTATAAATGTGTTCTTAGCCAATCCTGTACAAGCTTCGGTTTTGGTCAGAAATCCAGGGTTCCCCGGTGACTGCGACTTGCACTGGCGAGCAATTTTGTGGCCACAGCTTCGCGTCATATGCTGTGCTCGTTAATAAGATCATCCGTTGCACGCTTGTTATCTCGTGCGTGCAACCTACAGGAAATCACCTTTCTAATCAGCTTCGCCGTTTTAAGTCGAATTGTGACATTCGCTCGGTTGTCGCCATTATTTCCCGGGCGCACACACCTCGTTGTGTGCGGAACCGAACAGCCAGTGTTCTTGTTGTGGCAAGAGATGCATTCCAGGTAAAAACACGGGGCCAGAATGTGAACCGAAATTACCGCGCAGCAAACGAAGACAACCGCCCTGCCCAGCGTCGTGTCATTGAGCTTGCGCTGTGGCCAGTTTCGCAGCTGGAAAGGACCGCAGCCCACTGTCCTTCATGGCTGTGTGCCGCCACTTCGTGTTTCACGTTTCCCCGAATCCTGTTCCTTTTACATTCAACATCTCACTTAAGTTCGTCTTGCTTGTCAAATAAAACAGCACTGTCTACACAAACGGGGTCAGTGAAAGGTCATCAGCAACTTGGCAAAGCGCATATTTATCGTCACGGTGCGACGTGTTGTGCTTTGCATATAATTTCCGACCGTTGAGCTTTGTCTCGCAGGGAGCCGCCACCTTGTCTCTGAACCTGCTCGGCAAACATCGGCTTTCTGGCTACTCATAAACGCCTGTTACTGATTGTGTTGTAGCCGTTGGTATTATTGCCATCGTAGACGAGGCTATTGTTAACACGATCGATGTAATAGCTTCCTGTGTTCGCATTAAATGTTTCCATAATGGCTCCGGTATCTTTCCCCGCTTTTGCGGGTACCGAATACTGGAATCCGACGGAGTTTAACGTCTAGCAGCAAAGAACATGTTTGCTTTTTTACCATCGAAACGAAGCTTTGCTTTATTTCTGTTGGATCCAAATCCACTCCGTGCGCCACGCGATGATTGTAACCGTGATTTCGTCAGTGTGCGTTTCAAATATATACCAGGAAAGTCGAGAAATGGTTTTCATAAAAATCGGGGGTTCGCGATGTTTTTGATCCGCTGTTGGTTTTGGAAAAAAATAACCCTGGGTTCTTTGTACATTTACTGTAGGTACGTAACGAATGGCACAATAATGCACAATGTTCCAGCTTGAATGATTGCTTTAGCTGAAAAAGCCTTGCTAAGATGCACGCAGTCACTGGCAAAATAATCACTGGTCGGCCATTCTCTGAAGGTACGAGCAACTGAATGCCTCACACGAAGAATTACGCAATCGTCTGGCAGAGGAGCTGGAACTTAAAACGAAGATGCAGAAGCAGCTGGAGAAGATAGTTGTTCCTCGTCCAGGTACGTTCTGTTAGCAGTTCTTAAGATATCCTGATCCATTACGGAAAAGATGAATTGATGACGCAGGCAAAAACTTTTTCGAATTTGGCGGCAAACGAACGAAAACCGAATGAACTAACGAATGTGAATCAGTTTGTTCCGTTGTCGGCGATGTAGTGAAGATCGCCCCAGCGCAACAAACACTTTCCGGTCGAACTTAAACAACAAGTGGATTTGATTCAACTCGTTCGTCCCTGCCCGTGCGCCCTGGATGCAGACTCCGCGCTCTGCCTTCCTCCTCAAACCAACATCTCGTTACCGCTTGCAGTAGGCGGTGACGTCCGCGAAAAGTGGAATCCCCCCACTTCGGGAAATATTTTTTTTTTTTTCTGGAAATCGTTGAAAAGCCCGGCCTTTCTACTCAACGTGAAAAACATTCTCTTGCAAAGTGGGCAACGGTCAATACCCTTGTCCCGGACTGGTGTGAAAATGTTCTTTCGATGCCTGCTGTCCGGAACGCTGTATTGATTTCAAACGTTTCGTTTTCTTTTCGAAACTGCAAAAACTGCGCAAGTTCAGTCTCAGCAACAATCCTTGTTTCTCTGCAGACGAAGACTCGATGATTCGTCAACTTGGTTTGATGAACGACAGAATCGAAACATTGCAGGTGAAACCGTACGCTTGGTTTATTTTTTTGTTGGGGGGGGTAAGCAGCAAGAAAAACATTTTTTAAAAGTATTGAAATTTTCTAACCTTTGCAGCGTTCCAATTGCGAGAGATAGGCGTCGCATTGGTTTTTAGTGAGTTTTTCAGAGTAGGGGGGTGACTGGTTAATTGTTAAATGAATCAAAAGACTTTTACCTGGAAATGGTGGGCAGCCACGCATTAAATATTTCACAATTGAAGGGATTGCCGGTGCTTTATACAAGAAGAGCGTTTTAGCATTTAAACACCGTACAAATATAAATGTGATTTAATTATAAAGTTTGCCTTTTCGGGACGGAGGATAATTGTTGCTAGTTGCTTTTGGCTACAACTCAACGTTTGACAGTCTATCTATAGAGACATCTAAACTGTCCTTTCCTGTAATTGTTTGCAGTTGCTTTATCGAGGCCGTTGCTTGTGCTTGTCTTAAATATGTTTTTGTTCGCACAGAGGTTCTTAACCTTACTTCTACCACGCCTCCCTTAAGTAATTGTCCTTTGTTTCAAGCCCCCCAGGCTTTAAATAAGCTGTAAAAGCAAATGTATTGTTTGGTAAATTTCATGATCAAACTTTTCGTGTTGTGTGGCGCGTAGGGACTCGCGCCTCCCTGGAAATGCATTTGCGCCCCCTCAGTTAAGAACCACTGTGCACGCATTTAACGCGCGCACATACAATCACATGCCGTCGAAGACGAGCGAGTTCGTAAATAGAGGTTTAGGTTGGAAAAAGTTTGAAGTTTAAATGATGCAGTGTGGGAGACGCTTGTGTGAGCTAATCGTTGTTATCAAATCACTTTCGTGTTTAAAACTTGCTTTGTCAGGTAGCTGCAAACGGACTGTTTAAAATTTAACGTGTGTGTGGGACTTCTGCCAGGTGTTCATCATATTTATGAAGGCTGCCTATTTCTATTTTTTTTTATTTACGTGTTTGTCTCAGACACATGGTTCATATCTCATTAGTTAAAAGAACACAAAGGTATCGAAATTATCGTATGCAGCGCATCACATGGTAGGAGATAGTTGGTACACGTAGTCCATACTGAAGAGGAACGAAGACTGACACGAAGCACAAGGAACTGTTGCATTCGGTCATCGTCAAACATAAAGAAACAGTTGAACAATGTGAAAATATATGGAGATTTATAAACAGCATTAGGCGATTGAAGCGGGCGGATTAAAAAAAAGTAAAAATAAAGAAATTTGAAGGCGCTCATCATTTCACAAAAATGTCCAAATCGTTTCTAATCAAGGCATCAAATGTNCCGACGTAACAGGTAACTTGATGTAGGCGAACACTTCAGTTCCTTGGCATGTAATACAAATTTCGTTAGGAATTGTTTCAGGCAATGCGAAAGTGTTTCATACGAGACTGACAATTGGCAGACATACATTGGCATGCAATAGGCACGAAGCAAGAGTGGTTTTAACCGAGGTAGAGCACTGAGCAAAAGTGCTTCTGAGCTTTTCAGCTGCGCGACAAAGTGACTTCGCTTGTGTCTGATTGTCATTGCCAACCTTCATTGAGGGATGATGTAATACGCCAACATATTTCACTTGTTCGACGAACTTAACACTTCCGCCATTCAGAGAAACAAGTGGCGTAGTTGGATGTTTTAAACGTTCCAGGGAAAATCCTGCACTGACTGTTTTGTTACAGTTGAAAAACAATTTCATTTCCAATAGCATAATCGCGACAACTATTCACAAGGTGCTGAAGGCCACTGCAGCTGGGACAAAAAACACGCATAAATCATCAGCAAAAGGAAATGATTCACATCCATATCTCCCACAGTACGTGCTGTCCTGGGTGCTTTTCCCAGCTGTACTTAAATTTGTCAAGGTAAACATGAAATAGATATGGACTTGGAACCCTGCTTGCTTTACCCCGTTGGTCACAGTGAAGGGGTACGAAAGGCAAGTGCCCCATTGTAGTTGCACGGCCTGCTTTCTGTACAACTCGTCAGCAGTCTTACCATGCACATCGGTACATTGCTTTTAATTAATTTTCTGAACAGTAGATTGTGGTTGGTTCTGTCAAACGTTTGAGATGCATTATCCAAAAATGCTGACAAGACTAGGTGCCATTGTTAACGTGATATGATACAATCCCTTCGAATGAAAATACACATATTTCCTTATTTAAGGTATAAGTCGCCATTATCTATTCAAATAATTGCCTAGCTGCCAAAACCCATGCAGCGACTGGTCGTGCATGAATATTTGTTCTCGCGCGTGACAACGATGCGACTGGTTGTGGGTGCACACTTGTTCTCGTGTGTGACAACGATGCAAAGGGTCAGTTAATTGCGTGGATTTTGACTGATGCGCTTTCAAGTCAAGAACCCAAAAAGTTCGAATTGTTTTTCTGTTTCTTTTTGGTTGATCATCAGTTGTGGAAATGGCGATTGCCTGGGTTGTGTAGTTTTGCTACCGTGATGTTCGGCGGCCGTGCACAGGGGATAATTGAATAGAAAAGGGGCCGTACGGTGCCTTTGTGTTCCATCACAGCTCTGGCAACAAAAAAGGTCGTCGTGAAGCAGCGTTTTCGTGACGTCGATGGCGATTCATTATGAAGGACGCCACGATTTCCCGTCCTGTTTAGTTTTGTATCGATATGCATATAGCTTGCCGGTGTTTCTCTATGATGCGTATGACCAGGGACACAACGAGGTTAGACAGCACGCGGGGCAAGAGCAAGTTTGGCGCCACCATGTTCGAACCTGAGGTCTTTCGGAAGCAAATTTACTGCATTGAAGAAAGTACTTGTGGCATTGTTGGACTTTTCAGCGCCCTCCACAGAGATTCAGCGACCCATAGTGATTCGGGGCCCGGGGAATTTTGCCCCCCTTCGTTACGCCCCTGCGTAAGTCCTGTTGCCGCGCCTTCCACTTAGATGATCTGTGCCATCGCTGCTTGACTTCTCAAACTCTCTGTGGAGGGCAGGGATGTGCTGTTACCAAAGTTCACTTTAACAGCGAATAGTCTCTATTATGACGCGTCCGCTTCTTCTGATATGCTCCGGTGCTTGCAAATTGGTGAACAAGTCACGTGCGCGTGAGTTCAGGCTTCGAAGACTACTTGTTACGTCATAAAAACTAAGCGCGTCAGAATCGTGAAAGCCTCTCAGTGTGAAGTTTAAACCTAGTCAACAAAATAAACCTCTCGGAGAAAAAACGAAATGTGTTGATCTTTGAATTCACTGCTGGTTCTCGAAATGCACGTGTTGAGCAGCACACAGTGCTGTTGTGTCGATATAAAAGGCATTGTGACTCGTCTCTGTTGAACGGCTGTTCAAAAAATTATATCTAGATCAGTGCTTCTCCACTGCGACTCCCAACCATTCTTTGTATGGCTCTCAGCAGTCTTTCAATAACACCACTGATATTTTAACAGACTTCCTTCTGCAATAAAATAAACTTGTCAATTAACTTGTGTTGAAACTTTTTTAGTGTTGATCTCGAACAAAATTGTAGGTCTGGCTCCCTTTGACGAAAAGGTTGAGAACCACTGATCTAGATCATGTTCGTGACTCATTCTCAGTATATGTTCCCACTGTTTCACAATAAACCCAGTTTCAGAGACCGCCATTTTGTCGTCAAGCTGCCAGGCCCGGTTTGGACCTCACAAACTGTCCTGTTTTCCAGAGGGACTTGGCCAGAGTGCGTGAGGAACGTACCATGTTCAAACGGGAGTATTCCCTGGTAATGAGCGAACGGGACAGCGTACACAAGGACATGAACAAACTGCAGGACGATCTCAGTCTGAAGGAAGACGCATAGTAAGTCTCTGCTGAGAGGCGCTACATGCATTTGCGTCGTACAATGACGTTACAGTGATCGTGGATGAAGCACAGCCAGGAGGCATTGTTGCGCCCTTGTTGGTCAGCATGGAATATTATTGAATATTCTATACTCCGATTCGTCTCAACGCCTCTCGTTGGCATCGTGGAAGGATGATTGTGACGCCACAATTAGTATCGGGCGGCTGCGCTTTGAAGCGCCGCGCGCAAATGCAGCGAAGTGTGACAGCGTCGCCACGCAATCGCACGTCCCGGTGACGTAGCTAGTGTCTGATTGGTGGAGTTGCCTTGCCTTGCCGGCCATGTTGAGGACAATGGAGGTTTGAACCATAGCTGAACGGACGAGTGAGAAGCGTTTTTCATCGGCGAGAAATAAGCCTTCGCTACGTCCTGCGGCCGCCCTCCCCCCCCTGACCCCCGCGTTTCTTTTGCGCGACGACCCCAATAACTGCGATAACCCAATAACTGCGATAACCCAATAACTGCGATAACCCAGCCGTGGAAAATATTGAACGCTTTGCCGCGACCATCACTTCGATGTTGTTTGAATTACGTGCTCCTCGCTGTGGTTGACGACGTGGAGACGACGTCAACAACGGTCATAATGCAAGCTCCAACACGAGGCGTCCGCAAAAACCGAACAATTACAGTGTTGCGTCACTGCGTGACCATAAAAGCAACTGCAGGTTGTTAGCAAGCCGTTGGTAGTTGCATGTCCTTGTCAAGATTTCCTGTGGAAATCGTAAATCCTCAAGAAACACTTCGCCTTGATCCTCAAACGATCTGTGCACTCGTCTGTGCCCGTTCTCCCTTACATTGCCTGTTATTGTAGCGTCGGTGGCTTACGCCGAATCAAGTTCCGAGCTTGTAAGGTTTATGTGTTTTTTCATCAGCGAATCTTACCGAATCTCCCCCGTTGTGTGGGTAACAATCAACGTTTATTCATTTTTTGAAATTTGTTCTGTCTTCCCACACTTCCACTTATATTCCACGTGCACAGAACTTAAAGCGACAAAAAACTGCAAACGAGTTGTGTTTCAACTTTTTCTCTTTAACTCATTTTTTTGTGGCTCACCTGTACCATTGAAATTATATCACTGTAATTAAATATAGGCTGGACTTGATTAAGTGGCTGCTTTGGCCGTCTTCCTCCCCACCTGTGCTGTTTCTTCAAACTTTGTCAACTGAAAACGTGTTGCGTACTTGTACCGCAAGCATGACTTGGCTTGACGCTACGTCGTGCACTGCGGTTAATGCGTCAATTCACATTCCTTGATGAATTTGGAAATTACAACCCGACGTGATTTCTTATTTTGACGTCTTTTTTTTCGCAGCAAAGGGATAGAGAGCGAGAAACTGAAGCTAATTGAAGAAAATTCAAAATTGCGGAACCAAATATCGATGATTCAGCGCCAGTCGGTGAGTGAGCGTGGTTGTGGTTCAGGCCCAAATAAGGTCCGGCCCGCGCGGGCTTCTGGCGTCTGTTTGACCAAAATGTCGGGCCTCCAGGACGTAGTTACACATTATGTTTGCGCTGATACTGTTGGCCGAGTTGACTTGTTTGCATCCAAGCCACAGGCCGCTTTCTCATGTGCGGTCGTACGTGACGAATTTGTCATGTGCGGTCGTACGTGACGAATTTCTCATGTGATGGCTTCCTATTGGCCCTGTGTCATGTGACGTTACACAACGTCAGTGGTTCCCAAACTTATTTGAGCCGTTACCCAAATCAAGGTGGCGATTATGTCTTTTTACCCTCAATATTTTGCGTCGTAAAAAAGGAACCAGTTATCATACAGAACAACATTGTGGTTTTCGTTCCTCGTTACCCCCCGAAGAATCGCATATTAGCCCCCCCCAGTTTGGAAACCACTGCACAACGTATTGTGCCCACGTTGGTTACAGTTAAAAGCCTTCCTTGTGGAACCAGTTTTTGTACCTTTGAATTCGCAAGGAATTCTTCCGCATCGTTGTAGTCGCAAATAAGCTGCGACTGCACCCTCCTCCCTCGCACCGGTGTCACGTGATCTGTTTCCCCCCCGCAGTTTGTGCGAACCCCTCCTCGGGGTCCTCCGTTTTCCTTCTAACCCAGTCTTCGTGCATCAAGACCTCCCACGAAGACCTGGCGACACTCAAGCAGGAGCTGTACGCCGCCCAGTGTGAGCGCAAGCAAGCGCTCGTCGACAAAGAAGCGCAGCTCCAGGAGGCGTACAACGCGCGAAAGGCGCACGACATCGCCATGGAAACGATCGAGCAGACGTCGCGCGAAGTCGACGCTCTGCGCGCCAAAGTCGAAAATCTCAAGCAGGAGTTGAAAGAAACGAAGAAAGAGGCCGACGCCGCCACAAAGTAAGTGTTTGCGTCAAAATTACCCGTAAAATTTTCTATGTATTGTCCTGTGGTCAGGGTTTTTTTAAAGGAAAATGTCAGGTACCCGGCAGGGACCCGATTTCTCTGATTCTAAGCACCAGATGATAATTTTATCTGATCCTAGGGACCCTAAACACCTTAAAAATCCCTGTCATTAGATTAACTCTCCATCTTGGGCTTTCGAGAGGGGTTACAAGAGGCACATCGTACTAGATCACTGCAGTTCTAATCTTCCCTCAGTTGAAGGCCAGCGGTCGGCAATGAAAGCTTGTTGTACACCGCGCCTTTCAAATCAACGTCAGGTTGTTATCTTCCTTATTCCAACACTTTGCGTGAACTTCTCATTATGGATCTGCCAATCAGGTGCTGGGATTTTTTCGGTCATTAGCTGATTTTTTTTTCTAAATGATCCGAAAAAATTAAGCTAGTTCGGTCATAATGTCCGAGAACATATGCTCTAGCGAATACTGCTACGGCAGGCTTTGATACCATTACGGCTAATTTGTGGCAGTAATTTGTACGGCTCAAAGAGCCTAGATCGTGATGTGTTTCACAAGTGCCATGCTTTCATTATGGCAAAACTTGCGCTGAGAAAATCGAAAGCGACGAAGTTTTTAATTTATTTCGTACAAATGACCGAAATGTCTCAGCAGCGGTTCTGCCCCCGTTAAACTGGGGTGGACGGATTTACCTCCTTTCTGCCATGAATTAACTTTATTCCGTTTCTCCATCTTGCTCGATTCCTTCTTCCGCACCGCAATCCCTTTAATCTCCCCTCTACCTGCCCCCTGCATGTCTTCCGTGGTCGTCTCCCGTTTGCTTTGATCCTCCATCCTGAAACTCAGCGAAAAGGAAAAACCCTGATCAGGTACACGTTGTTACCGATGCAAACTGAAACTCACGTTTGACGCAAGTCATGTTCGTTCGCCCGTCAGTGCCTCTTTGATCAGTCTCGTGTACGTGTTTGCAATGCAAGCAATCAAGCCGTGGGGTCTCGCAGCAACGATCGATGTATCAGATAGCGCGGCATTGCGTGAGCGGTGTTCGTTTGAACTTTTGACCCTGACCTTTGCCCTTCCGGCGTCACGACCAAACTCCGTGCATTTACAGGGACATGAGTATTGGCCGATGACAACTCCGTCCCGTTTAAGTTACAAAAATATATCTGTGAAAAACCTGCTTTAATTCAGTTTGCATGCAGTTTTTTTTGTTGAGTATTGAGTGACTATTAGTTCGTGCGCCAAAGACGGATCAGAACCTGATAGCCCCTTTGGTCAGTGATACATTTGCGCTTCGTCAATTACTAACCATATGTTCGCAGACGTGCGGCGTGCCAGGTTTATTTCTTCGGTATGGATCACCAAGAAAAATTAAGTCGGTACGGTGATACTGATCGAAAATGCAGTGTCGTAAATACTGGTACGGCGAATTGTAATACTGTTATGAGACAAACGGCCGAAATGTCTCGGCGAAAAAAAACTCAGGCTGTCTGCAAGTTGTGCATTGGAACGAAAGAAGGCGTACGTGATTTACTGCGAGACCGACAACGCAGCTCTGCTGCTTCGCATTTGCACTGTTTGCATTGCGTGCTGCAGCAGTGAAACGATTTCAAGTGTCGCGCGAAGTGGTGAAATAACTCCGTGCGCAGGGGGCAATGACATAATTGTCCGCGATTTCAATTTTATTTGAAACTGACTCTGAAATTTCAAACTGTTTGTACCAACACTTGTTACTTTCCACCGAAAGTCAATACCACCCACGTGACCAGTGCACAAGCAACACACAGAAAAACATCACCAGTGCTTGGCTGAAAACTCTCACCTGTTTTTCAGCAGAGATTAGAAGCATCTCGGGTGAAACTACTCAGACCGATAATTCACACTGTGCATTGGCGAAGCAGCATCGCAAAACTTGAAGCAGCCTCAGGACAGGCAAACGCCTCCTTTCTCAGCACCTCAAACGCAGCGAGCAGCTTTTTTCAAACGCTTTAATCTTGAGTTTTACCATCTTTCTTTCAGGCTGAGAGAGTCGGTGTCTTGCTTTCAAGAAGCCTTTCTTTTCCTTAAGGAAGTTTTCAGGCCTGAGTTGAGTTTCGTGAAAAATATGTTTGTTGCTTGACGCCTTCACATCCGCATACGACGTAATGCAATTCACACGCAAACGTTGCTGGCAAGTCCCACACGTAGGGTTCCTACGGAGTCTAAATAACTACGGGAAAAAGTTTGGTCACTGCCCAATTTGGAAAAGTATGGAAAAATCTTCTTTTGGTCTGTTAGTATTGAAAAAGGAAATATAATTTTCCAGCGTTGATCGTTTGACGCGCATTCTAACAATATTTTATTCTGGTACTTCTGATAAGATTGGTGATTTTACCTTGGGCGTGTTGACCTTAGCGCTGATGAAAAGTTATTTATATTCAAAATGGCGTATGAACTTTGCACACGCATGTGCAGGGTTCATACGCCATTTTGAATATAAACAACTTTTCATCAACGAGCGTGTGCATATAAATATGTGTCGGAAGCAAAAATTACACGTGCAGATGGCGCTAGCACGTTTGTTTGATGCTGTGTGGGGGTTAAATCGACAAACGCGGCTTAAAATCTCGCACTCTAGTCACAGAAAGTCGCCGGGAAGCGGCTCCTGGTGAAAGCTTTCTGAGGTTAAGGCGATGCACCCCCACTTTTGTTACTCGTGGTAGTGATGAGTTCACGGTTAGCGTGCGGGAAATGTTGCGAATCGACAAGAGCACTTTGTCGGGCACTTACGCGTTTGCCACCGACGTTGTTACAACAGTGCAATCAATAAACGTCTCTGATCTCCTGCCCCCGGCCGTCATTGCTTGCTCTGGAGAGCTGTTGACACGGTTGCGTAAAGCGCTTAATTGTTAGCTCTCTTAAAAGCGCAGCTTAACAGCCGCATCACGAGAGGTCTGACCTTCTCGGTCATGCGGAACTAACGCCGACGTTCAGGAACGCGTAGTTTGTTTCCGAACTGCAGCTGTTTTTTAAACTGTGTATGAAGCTAAATCGCGATTCTCAGTCTGCATGTCAAAATTCCTGCGTAAACTCAACTTTCCGAAACATTTCCTTTGCAAGTACTCGATAAATGAGCAACTACTGATACCGTGCAACGAAGTACCTTTGCAATCAATGCATCAGACACGGCTTGCTCTTCAATGCATCAAAACGTGATGCTATCACGGCCATTGCAGCGCCCGCGCAGATAAAAAAAGGCTGGTATTGTTTGTTTCCTAAACAGATTTCATGCTCAGGTTTTTAGTTTCGTTCAGGATTCGATTCTTAATCTAATCATTGATATTTTTTGGATATATACGCCGTTCGCTGTTGTGGCGTTCAACGCCCATGATTGTTTTGTTTTTTTTCTTACTTTCTGTCTGGCCGTCTGTTGCCATCAAACAAAGGTTTGTCGCGTCCTGGCACTAAACAACTTCGTCCACAAAGTCGCCAACTGGTGGCCACAAATTATGTTTCCTTTTGTTGCTACTAGCGCCACCTGGTGTTGATACATACGTTGTTGTTTTCACCGGCAGTTGGCGCAATATCGCCTTCTCAGAACGCAACAAACTGGCACAGGAGCTCGAGGAAAGCCGCCGCGTGCTCGACTCGACGAAGGCCGAACGCGAGAAGCTGGTCAAACGACTCGAGGAAGCAGTCAGGGTAAGTTCCGGTCCTGTGACGACGCAGCTAGGAGGTTCTGCGTCACTGCTCGTGAGGTCACGTGTGTGATTGGCTCCGACACGGTTCCATGACTGTCTGTGTTTGAGTGACCATCCCTTCCTTTTTGACTAAATCAGACCCGTAACCATGTTATAGATTCGTAAGCGTAGCCAGGGGGGCCAAAGAGGCCATGCCCCCCCCTATATTTTTAGAAAATATAGTCATTTTGTGCTTTGAGAAGCGTCTTTCCAAACAAAATAGTGTTATTCGCCTAAAATCGAGCATTTTGCCCCCCCCCTAATATTTTAGGCCCCTCCCAAATTTTTTTGGCAGCTGCGCCACGTGTAGATTGGGAGATTTTGAGATTTGCGAGAGCAAAATGCATTTTTAGGGGGGAAAGGTTTTTGTTTTCATTGAATGCTTGAAACAAATTTTTATGGGCACAACAACATTTGGGGGCAAAAAAAATTCGGGGCTACTGCCGCTGTGGCTACGGACCTGGATAAGGGCATGCGCTTGGCCGCATGAGCAGAAGCATTGTCTGTGCTCCTGATGGACTGGGCGTTTTTCCAACTTCGTTCCACGAAGCTTTGAAAATCCGGCGAAGTGCTCGTGAGCGCCTCCCAACGGCCAATAGAACACCAATCTGACGTCCGCTATATGGCAGAGCGCGGAAATATTTTGGTGTAACTTGTTTCAAAGCGCTGCTTGCCGTTTCATCTCGTACTTGCAAGAGATGCACAGGGACGTTTTTTCTGTGATTGATAAGAGCTGTGTGCAAACAACTGGTCATGTCACTGTGTGCTCACGTGTATATGCGGATCGGCAATGCAATGATTTATTCGGAATATCTGTTTCGCCTATTCTGGTGAAGGACGACATGTGGTAAGAGACTTAGGAATAGATTGCAAAGAGACTTACGAATGGCCGCCTAGAAGGCCCGGTGGCCACAGTAGCTCGGTGGACGACGTCACAGAGACACAATGCACGCGCACTGTGTAAAGTGGCGATTTTTTTTCACTCTCTTGAACCTGGAAAAAAACGTCAAGACCCGCCAATTCGTTATCAAGCTTTTGCGCCAGTCGCTCTGAAGCGAAACGCCAACGCTTCGATAACAATTACATAATAATCAACAATCGCAGGAGCATGACTCGACGAAAGAAACCAAAAACAAGATCTTGATCGAACTGCGCGAGATGAAGTCGCGCGTCGAGCTGAGTCAGCGCGAGAACATGCACAGCCATGACTCAGCAATCGACGCCGGCGAGTGGGAGGAGAGCAAGTCGCAGGACGGCTGCGTCAAGGTCCGCAACCTCGTGCGCGTGTTGCCGCGACAGCGTGACGTCACAATCGAGATCGCGCCCGTCGTGAAGTTCTCGAACTGTCACGCGCTGCTCAAGGGCGACCGGATTCTGGCAATTAATGAGGTCCCTGTGACGGGCCAGAGCGGATACCAGGTGATTGTGACGTTTTGACGGCGGCAGCTGTTGATTCTAGTTTGTATTTTGATCCAGGATGTTGTTTCGTGCGTTCCTTTTCCTCGCGTGTATTTCATTAGAGTCTGGTAATTATGAAAACCTTGATGGAAAGTTGAAAAGTTCTCGCATTGGATCCTGTGTATTTGGTGTTCTTCAAAACTTTTTTATTCGAGAATGATCGTATTGAAAACTTTTGTTGATGGCATCACACTCTTATACCCATGTGGAGAATTGTTGCTTGAATACAGACATGTGCAAGTTTTAATCATTGCAAAAAGATTAAAGCAGAGTCCATCCGACAGGTGTATGGAAAGCTTTTACAGTAAACCGAGAGCTTCCACGTGTCTAAACTAACGACACCATTTTTTGCTGACACGGTGCCAAGACTGGCAGCTGGAAGACCTTCCTCACCTGAAACCTTCTCCAATCTCTCCCAGGTCAACGAGATGATGCAATCGGACATTTGTGTCCTCCGGATCGAGAGATCCTTCTCGACGCAGGAGGCCGGGAGCAGTCAGGAGGAAATCCTCAAGAGTCTGAAGGAAGGTTTCATTCCTGAATTCCAGACTCCATCTCCAGACGGAAAATTGTGGCTTGGCGCTGGTCCAGCTTCGGCAAGTCAGAAAAAAGTGAGTTGTGCTTTAAATCATCCCCCCCCCGCGTGACGTAAGGATCTCGTCGGTAGCGAATCCCAACCTGGAATTTGGATCATTTTTCACGTCCAGATTATGTTCTATTGTTGGCTACACCTTCACCCTGTGGCTAGAAGCAACGTGTGATATTGCAGTGTCAGTTGAATCCTTGCCTTTTTCACAGCTGTATTCGAATGGCTTGAGTAAATGTGTTAGTACAGTAGCTTTTTCCGTTTTGAATATTTTTTCCAATTTCCATTTCATTTCAAATTAACGCTCGTTGATATTTCATAGATGTTTAACGACATTGCTTTTCTGCAGAACATTCCAGAAACGAACGGAATCGACAGCGATTCGTATCGAGGTATACCACGTCACAATGCGCTTTCTGTGTCACGTGCAACATTGTGTCGTAATGAAAGGTTCGCATGTCGGGCTTTATATTCAAACTCTTCTGAACTTTCAGGTATCAGTGAAGGGGAATCACCTCACTTCGGCTATGCAACCGCGGGACAAGTGACTGTGAGAAAGAAGAAGGTAGTTTTGCAGGCAGCTGCTGGTTCTTTGCTGATAAAGTTTCGACTACTTCCTTTTATTTCTTGCTCCTCTGCTGGTAATCGATCGATCTGGAGCAGGGCTTCACAGTCCCTCTCTGATCATTAACCCCTTCAGCATTTCGGCAGATGAGCATGTACTCCTAATAATTCTTATGACAAAAGGTTGAGTAAAATAACAAAAATCCACTGAATTTTTAATAGAAGTTCTAGATTTTTAGAAATGTAAAGGTAGATTCCGTTTTTATGTCTAATAATTCATTTTTGCGGAATTGCAACAAATATGCCCCTTACGATATCCAAGCGTGCCGCTAGAGGTACATGTACCCGAGGTTAGGGACCCTGAGCTAGAAGCAGTGTGTTTGTGTTACGACAGCTTTGTCTCCCGCACATTGGGATAACCGTCTCCACAAGCAAGTGTTGGAGGCACGACCGGGGGAGACAAGGGGGTGCGCGCGTCACGAGTAATTCAGCCAATCACAAGGCGGGTGCGCTGGCTGCGGTGACTCGTGAAAATTAACAAACTCGCATAATTTGAACTCGTAAAATTGGCGGTGCTGTCACGAATTACCAGCTGCGTCTCAAGCAAGGCTGTGGGGCAGGAGCCCCAAGCAATTTGGGACAGCCGGAGCCAAAAAAATCCGGATGGCGGAGCGGGGAGCCTGTAATTTGGTTTCCCGTTCAACAGATATGTATTGCGGGGCAAGCGAGTTGTGCAAATGTTTTTCAGTTTCATGCACCCAGTTGTTCTGGAGCCGGAGCCCGCAAACTTCCCGCCGTTGGAGTCGGAACCGCAAAATTTAGATTCCCGACGCCCGAAATTCGAGTTCCGGCTCCAACCACAGCACTGGTCACAAGTTCGTGCGGCTTCCTCGGTCGAAGACTGTATCGGCTTCGCAGGCGAACATTCAAGATTTGTTGCTGTCACCCCTGGAAGGCAATGACGCTCTTGCCGTCGAAATCATGTCGTGCACAATTCTCCCACGCGTGACGTCACTGAAAATAAGTGGAATTGTTGCGAATATTTGACAAGAATCAAATGATTCGCGTCTCGCCACTGAATATCCTTTTCTCTTCGTTTTCAGGTGTTGCTGCACTCTTTGGTGAAATCTCATTCAACAAACGTACTTTTTGCAAAATTAAGCTTTTCATTCGAAGGGTTTTCGGCACCGAAATAATTTTTGTAATTTACCACTGCTTATTTTCAGCCAAAAATCACCGGAATCTTCCGCAAAAGGAAAACGAAAAGCGTCATCGACACGTCATCGGGTGGGGGCAGCAACGGGGGCACATGGCCGCGACTGGACAGCCCGTCATTAACCAACATCGTCGGAAACGGGGCAGGTACGTGACGTCACAAACCGCGTTTATCGCAAACATTGTTAGAAGGTCGCACCCCCCACCATTGTGCGGTTTGAATCGCTTGGTTTTGTGACGTCACACCGTGCGTTGGTGGCAGCACGTCTAACGTAACTGACTCCCGAGCGGGAGCCTCTGTTGTTTGGAAAGTTTTGCGAAATATTCCACCGCGCCCGTGCTTTGCGGCCTGGTCACGTGACCCAACGCCCGCGCGGTGATTACCCGCGTCAGGTTGTTTTCGAAGCTGTTGTCGCGCAAAATCTTTTTCGGTGGAAATTCATTTCAAAAACATCTCGCGCAGTTCCATATAATTGAGCAACGCCGACTTGCCCCGTGCGAATGTTGCGCCCAGTCGCTTCGTAGCATGCGTTGTGTCTGTGCATTGACGTGCGGGTCTGCGGTCATCGAAGGAAACTACGATCAAGGTCAAAGTTGAACAAGGCTGTTAAAAACTTCGTTCGGCGACTCGGTTTGCTTAGGACGATGCAGACGCCACACTCACTACTTAATATTCAGTGAGGTGCCTTCTTTGTCCTATGAATCCGGGCGCTCGCGCCATGTTCATTCATGAAAGCATTGTGACGTATGTGAGCCGGGTTTTTAGGCGCGGTTTAAATATTCGAAGCCATTTTGAGATTGAGATTACGAAAAGGGATTGCTGAATGCCTTTGCTCCATTGTGACTCTGCAAAGCTGCAGCATTTCTTATTATATTTCTGTTATTTTAATTATATTCCTGTATTTTTTATTATTAAGACAAAAATTCCCCTAAATATTTGCCAGGCCGCCTCTCTGTCTTCGTGCGTGGCTCCAAGAACCGGCCATCCATCACATCGAGCACGTTCACCCCCCCGGGGGGACACAGCGCCGGTCATACTCCCCCAACCGCCATCCGTACGGCGGTCGGGACCAGTCACGCTTCGCCGACCTCGCATCACACGTCACCGCCTCGCTCTCCGTCGCCATCCAGCGACAGCATGACGTCACCGTCGGTCAACGCACACCCAGGTTTGAGTGATGACGTCGTCATCGGTGTTGTCACAAGACAGTTTTGCGTTGTACGATTTTATTTTTTAGGGTTTCAGAAAGATTCGATCCATTTCAAGCAATAATTTTACGTGTGATCTACGCACGTTCCTTTGCACAAGTCAAATTGGCCAATCTGTTGACCGCATCCCATTAAAACCTGCTTCATATCTACTTTTTACGTCATTGCATTTGCAAAGGTCTGGTAATAGGTTCGCGATTAGGTGTTTCCCCATGACACCCCAGAAACTTCTTTGGCACACACAGGTACTTTCCTGGGCAGGGGGGGTCTTCCTCATTTGTCATGAATGGTTTTGGGTGGTTCACTTAAACCAGGGGTCTTCAAACTTTTTTGTCAGAGGGCTGCATAAGCTGTTACGCAACAGTTCGAGGGCCGGACATCTTGCGTGATGTAATTATTTCGGGATAGGTTGCATTCTACGAAACCAAGTTTTTCGTAAATATCTTATTTTTTCATTATTGACAAAACGGCTTCGCGGGTCGAATGAAGTGGCGTCGCGGGCCGGATTTGATCCGCGGGCCAAAGTGTGGAGACCCCTGACTTGAAGTGAACCGTGTGTTGGATGTAAATTTTGGTCAGTACTTCTTTTCCATCTCAAACAAGAGTTCAAATGAAGTGAAAGCATAAGCATGCCTGGTTAAGCGTCAGAAAATAGAACCAGAGTCAGATTCCAAGTTAAACCTGTTAAGAAGGCGGCTCC
>JGI24158J21664_10003256_pt1 | contig 20288 bp, 20 predicted proteins | sample Ectturendosymbi3_FD_21664 | JGI IMG/M metagenome (IMG submission 21664) | reverse complement strand
GGGGTGGGGCAGGGGGGACCTTTCCTCCCTGGATTTTGAAATTTTTAGCAAAAAAAGTTGTTCTCTTAGTTTCGAGTGGGAGAAAAAACAAATTCCACCAATTTTGCCCCCCCCCAGAAAATTTTTGAGAAAATCTCCTGGTGGCCCCCGCGTTAAAATCTTTCCGACACCCATGGACGTGCTCGACGACTTTATATAATGGGAGTTGATCAGTTGCGTCGGGAAGGGGAGCTGATCAGTTGCGTCGGGAAGAACGCCATCTCCACGTAACAAAAACAAACAGAGCAGAATAGAAGGTCTCGGTCGGGCATCAGCTTTGCGCGCAAGTTTTCAAACATCGCATTACAAGCTATAAAGTAAAGATAAGCTGTGCTGTTCCTCTGGAATCCAGTCACGACGCTCACCTTTCGTACGATTCTCTGTCTGTCGATTCGTGGCCATTAAGGCCCTCGTCAGAGTCAGGCTCGTTCGGAGTATTTCCTTCAAACGCGCTGCGTGCGACGAGCAGCGCGTCCTGAGCACGAAACACAATCGAGCGTTAGTCCACTACGTCACACTCACCGCGATCAGCCCTGGACCGATGCGACGCGTCATCGCATCAACTGCTCTTTGAGTTTCGGACGCAACCAGCTGGTATTTTTGGGGGGCAAGATGTGTGACGGAGCGTCACACAGCGCCAATAGGAAGTGATCTAGCTATAAAGCGCGCAGCGCAGCACCGGCAACAACGAGTGAACCTGGTCGATCGCGACAACTCTTATTGTTTGCGCTGCCGAAACTTCTCGAGCTCTGCGTTCTGGGCTCGCGTCTCCAAAAAGCGACCGTTACTAACAGTTACACATGTTCTTGAAAATTTCGGGGTTGGGGCGAATTGCCCGGTTGCCCCCCCCTCTTGTTGCGGGCCCGGACGCAACTAAATGATCCTCGAGAACTTGCGTTGTTTGTGAAAGGATGGTCGGGAAGTTAAGCTTGAAGACAAGTTTAAGAATATTATTGCTGGTTTGTCCCGACATTTTGTTCAGGAAATCAACAAACACTCTGATGAGAATCTAGAACAGGGGTCACCGACGTGGTACCCGCGCGTACTAGGTCGCCCGCAAGGACCAAGTAGGTCGCCCGCGGGCCTGTTGTAAAAATAACATTAGCATGGTCATTGTCTTCACGTTAACGAATATTAATACTAAAATAATTGAACGTAAATTGAGCAAAACTTTTATTTCAGAAGTTTGTATCAAACTAGTTCGCATTAATCGGTACACAAGAAGTAGCACGTAGTTTCAAAAAGGTTGGCGACCCCTGGCCTAGAAGATTTGTTGGAAGCTCCAAAGTGGAATGATGTGCAGTGTTTTTTTTACTTGTAAAACGATTAGCAGTTGTAGCACTGCAAGAATTAGTGCGAAAATTACTAATTTTGAAGTTTCGCTTTTTCGGCAGAAATCCATGGTTCTAATTGGTTTCGCAATGACGTAAATGCACAAATGCCCTCGAGCACGATTGAATGGTCACACATTCCAGAATCAAAGCGCAACTTTTCTTTTTTACGAAGTAAGCCACTGACAAATCATCGGAACAACTACTGGTGGCCACCAACCTGCAGGTCTCCTTGTGACGAAATAATCCGGACTGCCTCGTGTACGTGTCCAGTCGCGATGTGGTAAGCTACAGCGTCGCTGCTCTGTTCCGACTCCAGAATGGCAGCGTACCTGGAAACGAATACTCATCACTTTTTTTTCCACAAATTGATGTATTTTCGACCAAGCTGTTTCCTAGCAACGCTATTCCACGTCAAACCACATATTAAAGGAAAGAAAATGACGAGCGTTTAATCAAACGTAAAGTACGAAACCAAAACCTTTCAGCTATGTGTGAAAAATGAGGTTAAACGCTGTACGCAAAGCAGAGGACGCTGCACGTAGCGATTAAAATTTACAAGTTCGAACTCTCTCTCACTTATATATTTGCATGAAAACAGTTTGAGCTTCAACCGCTGTTGATCCCAGGCTGCTAAGGTGGGGTGTGCCGTGGGCGTTTACCTGCTACTGAAACTCAATATAAGCAATTTGGCCGACAAGTATTTTTGTGCAACCAGCCAACATGTCAAGAGCAAAAACATGCACATGAAACAAGAGTTTACAGCTGGCGTTTCATACAAAAAAAACGGCCATACCTTTGTGCCAAGTCGGACCAAAACGCTAATGAGACCCCAGGGGCCAACGCGATCGCTCGCTCCCACTCCCCAAGTTCAACTAGCAGCTCGCAGTGTCGCCGAACGTTTCCAAGCTTCAGGTGAAGCTCGATCGCGCGCAACAACGACTGGTCTTTGTGACGCATCGCTTTGTTCCGCTTCGTCAAAACGTGTTCGCCTTCTTGCGCCTCGGCCTGGTGGTAGCAAGAGCTGTTTTTGCATTTGGCATATAAATAATTTCGCTAAATCAAAAGCAAAAGAACCGATTTTTAATCTCGAAACAGATGTATCGCACGGTTGGCGAACGCCGTCAATCGTTTTGTCTCGGCTCCTTTCCAAGACCGAACAAATGTGTTAGCATGGCTGCTGGTCATTCGAATGTCACATGACGAGGTTGGAACTTGAGCTAATTCTTTTTATTTTTGTCTTTTTCGTGTAACATGACAAAACGCACAGCTTAAAGAACTTAATACTGAAGTGCACAGACAAAAAATAAAGTCTTAAAACCGGAAAAAAGTGCAGAAACGCAGCGTTGAAGGAGAAGTGAAACTGACTTACAAACTTCTATCCTACTCACCGCCTTGTACTTGGTCAAGTGTTTCGAGTGAAGTATTCCACTCCTGTATGAACGCGACAGGGTGGATTCTCGTTGACCACGCAAAGTGCAAACCAGATCCCACAGGTTTTCCAAACCTCGTGAAGACTGCACAGACACAGATGCGTTTGTTCCGCAGTGGTACAGACGCAGTCAGCAACAACGATTAAAAATGGACTAGGAGTATAGAAGCTGTTTCGCACTGCGGCTGGTGCTGGCTTTTAATGTACGGCCGAAACTTGACCTGCTGATAGCGAGCGAAACAATAAAAACATAAAAGCAACACCCCATACTACTCCGAAAAAATCACAAGAGCTCCAATGCTTTAAAAAGAGTAGTTTGGTGTTAACAGAAAAAATGCACGGAGCGTCTGAAAATTGATACCAGGCTGCCAACGGCGAAAAATCGAAAGTCTTTCGAAGGCGGCAAACGCGCATCCGGACAAAGTTTTCGACGCCGAACATTTCACCGGAACACACGAACCTTCAATATTTGATTTTTTTTTCAAGTCTGGTCCAAACAGGGCAGCGATAAAGAGGAAAGTACGAAAGAGAATATAACATGGCCCCGAGTGAATATAATATGGCCCCGCAACGAAAGCGATCTGGAATGTTTCACTTAAGCACAAGAATTACTTCGAATGCAGGTTGAAAACTATTAACCCGCTGACCAATCAACTCATGGTTTGCACCATTGTAGGATTTTTAGGATCTGAAAAACGCTTGCATTTCGTCGATTAGAACTCGAAATTGAATATATGAATATACATATTATGCGTCAAGTCTGTTTTGTTTATTTGTAGTTTTCTCCATATTTTTATTGTAAAGAAGTCCAAACAGCACGTTGGTCTTTTTTAAACGGCAAGGTCGCGCTTCGCACCTTGTGTATAAATTCGATAAACAAATTGCGAAGTACAACAATTCTCAGATAAAGGTCCTTAATTTGTTTGATTCACACACATGTTAAACTAGCTGCTTAAACATTAAAAACGAAACTGCAAATGACGAATTAGACAAACAAAACGCTTCTCAGGGATAGAAAGAGGTGACGAATTAAGCAAATTGACGAATTAGACGAACAGAAATGAACCCAAAAGATAGAAATTCTGCCGGGACCGACGAAAAAGTGACGAATTAAGCAAATTGACGAATTAAACGATGACGAATTAGGCAAGTTCTACTGCACTTATTTAACAACTTTGCTACTGCAACTTGCAAAGTTGCGAAGCAAGGTGTGTTTACGGCATTTCGTAATTTTTTAAGGGGTGAAACGGTCCGGATGCAAGGGGAGACCTTGAGTGCGTGACCATAGCCAACCACAACATTGCACTTACACAAAAAAGTTCGGAGAACCATCGCAGCTTCACGCAGTCGTTGTTCTTCTTCTCTGCCAGCATCGACGAGATGTGCCGCGAAGTGGCGCCGCTGAGCTTGAGAGGAGCGCCTGGCTTCATGCATTCGTCTGTGCGCAGAAACAATGGGGTTTCGCCTGAGTCCTTTTTTTGCACGTGAAAAAGGCTCAAGGGCAAAAATCCGGAAGCAACTATCAACGACCGAGCTGCCGCAAGCGCTACAAGACGTTTTTTTTGTACCTGGAGGGGTCACGATGCTGTCGCAGGGCTCACCGGCCAGCACGCGCATGAACAAGGGCTGCGTCAAGCTCTCCAGCGACCATATCCGAAGCGTGGAATCACGTGACGTGCTGGCGAGAGTGAAAGGGTTGTTGGGATGGGTGGCAAGACCTTGACAAGAAGCAGCAGTTTTTTTAACACGGTTGGTTCGGTAATTCCAGTCGAACCTGAGCACCTTAAGTCAGTTACAAGTAATATACTTTCTTCATTTGTATGGCCTTAAGCGAACAACAGCACACTCACGACGAGACAGCTAATACAACTTCCTAAAATGCTTTTTCAATTTAAAAGTTTAATCGAACACAAGAGATGCACATAAGTCACGGTATGCTGCTAAATTAACACCAGTTTAATGTTTCTTCTCGGACGCACGCGTTTAGTGTCAAGTCCACTGTGTCATGCACGTAAACCTGTTTCACAAAACAGTCAAAAAAACGGTTACGAATCGTGGCAATGTGTGAAAGTGACAAAAAGCCGGAATAGAAAATTTTATTCCAACGCAGGTAGTTGCCTGTTACCAACTCGCCAACAGTTTCGAAGCGGAAGTTCAGATCATGGCACATTTCATATTAAGTGGAATTAAAATTCAGCTGATAAACACCAAAAAGTCCAAACAATGCTGCAAAAGCACTCGACTACTCAGGTGGACACACGCATTGTTTGCGAGCGCTAGAGCCAAAGTGTATAAAGTGTTGTACTTAAACATCATCCATTACCAGAGTTATTAGAGGTCGAACTAAACGTAGATCGATGCCAGGAAAGCCTCGAGTTTACAGTAAATCCTCACATCATGACAAGCATTGCGTAAGTGCGACTGAAACGCGTTGGTGTTTAGAATTTCACTTTTCGTTGCGATGCGAAATAACGTTTCATAGACATCAATAACTGTATTGTCTGATCGATGGTGTAACATTTTAATAACTTGTGACTTTTTTTCTACTTTGAAGTGACTTCTTTTCTGCCTTGAAATCACTACAAGTGCATTGCTCGGCAACCACAAAACAAAAATCGGGTTTCGTGAGAAAGGAAAAGCAACCGCAAGAGACAGTGGAACGCCTGGCAGTGAATGAAAAACGCTAGAAATGCGACTGTTGAAAAAAGGAGGAACAGAAAATAAAGGTGATAAAAAAAAACTTTCTCAAAGATAAAATGACGTTTGGCCTCGGTAAAAATCAGCTGCCTGGGAAATAAAACAAAGAACACATTCCCCGATCACAATTTTACCTCGCTTCAAACAAACAAGAACAAACACCGCAAACTGGTTCACCATAAATGTCGGCACCGTGGTCGGTGACCGTTTCGATGCATTTCCCGCTGCGGACGTCCCAGAACCTGAGCGTGCTGTCCCAGGAACCGGACGTGAGCAGGTGGGCGATCTCGTGGTTCCAGGTCAGGCCTCGGACGTTGGAAGTGTGGCCTTCAAGCAGGGCCGTGCAATGCTGCTTCTCTACCTCCCATACACGGATTGTACTGAAATAACACAGACCTTAAAACCGTGCAGCACTTAGGCTCGAGCCTTGTAAAGAAAACACTGATGAAATCTGATTTACACAGTGAGCTGTTTCTGAATAAAATAGACATGATTCTCATCTGGGGTTGGTTGCCCCAAAACATGAAGCGCCAATCCCAATGTTAAAATTTAATTTCTTTGATCGCTAGAAACGTTTTTTTCGAAACACTGCACGAGTAAACAAACCTAAGAAATAATTATACGGTATGGTGACATCAGAACACCAGATCCTTGCTCATGGGCTCCAGGACTTGGTCGTACGAACACGAGGCAAAAAATTTCTGAACGACTTCAGACTGGCGCCGCAACAGCAATGCAACAAAACGTTCTCTGATTTGAAACAACTACTCATCAGGTTAGCTCATAAACTCACCTGTCGTCCGATCCGCTCGCTAGTATGTTTCGGATCAGAGGGTGCCAGCGCACGTGAAAAATCTTCGATGTGTGTCCTGTCAAGACGTGGTAGGGGGAGCCGTCCTTGGAAGAGAAATTCCACACGCGCACAATGCCATCGGCGCATCCGGTCGCCAGAAGATCTCTGAGTGGTTGGCAATCACACCGCTTAACGAGTAGCAATTTTTTCTTTACTTTCATTAGCAAAGAACAATTGTCGCATAAAGCGGTCCTCATGCTGTGAAAACGGAACAGGTAATATGACAACAGTGTAAACGAAAATTGTACTCTTCTATGGTTCGAGGTCAGTTTCTCGAAGCGCTTTGACTCTCAAAACGTTTCCACTGAAGATGGTGGATTGCTGAGTTCTATGTGTATTCAGACGATATCTGCGTGTGGTTTGGAAAACATATTCTGCTCGGTCGACGCGGCAAAGCAACACCAAGTTACAAAACGCTGTTACTTGTCAACTAAGCTCCAATCGCATCCATATGCTGGGTCAGGATGCTGGTACTTGCGAAGAATTTCTCCGTCTAACCGTCGCACAATGCTGAAACAAAACGTAAAGTGTTCACAAAAAAAACAAATAGAAAGTAAACAAAATGGAAACACTGCTTCTAGCGATCAAGTAGAGTCAGTGTTGTCAAGTTCGGTGGAAAACAAGATCTTCGTTTGTATCGTGTAACACGTTAAGTAGTGGCTGATGAGGATAAACTGATCAGTGCATCCTCTTTTTAGAAAAACGTCTCGTGACTTCCCGCATGACATCACAAGGAGGGACATTAGCAACTGAGAAACTGCGCAGCGCTGCAGCATCTGATGCAAGTCCAGCGGAAGCTCGATGCTCAACTCAACAAAGTAGAGAAAGACGACAAAGCTCATCTGAAATGACCAAGAATCTTCCCTGCACGCAAAAAACTGAACATGGCGCAAGATGTCCAAAAGAGCAGGACGCTGCTTATTTATATACATGCAGCGGAGTGGTGACAGCACACAAGTTCTTGGGGTTGGAAATTAAGAAGTGACGGAAGGCGGAACAAGCAGATTGATACAAGCATTAGTAAACCAAACGCAGTTCTGCGTTAGCTTTATTGCTCTGTGGTCACTAAACGGAAGCTTTCAAACACCGCAAAGCTGTCAGTTTTTAAATCTGTGTTTGTTCCGATCTTTACCTTTGGTCATGAATCTTAGGCAATGACTAATAGAATACTACCTTAAGTGCAACCAGCAGAGATGGGATTTTTGCGAAGAGTTTGCGGTGTGACACTCCGTGACCAAGCGCGCAGCTGTGAAATTGAATGTCGAGCCACTTCTCGGAATCGAGAGATCCCAGCGACGTTGATTCGGCCATGTGTCCAGAATGCCCCACGAAAGATTGGCGAGACAAGTACTGCTGGCTGTAACCACAGGAAAGCGGCCCAGAGGTCGACCAAGGACTAGGTGGAATGACTACATCTCCAACCTTGCTTTGATCCCGTGTTTGTGTGGAGGCAACAGAACTTCTGAGATTGGTGTTGACCGTGAGGTATTTCCAGTCCTCCTAAAACTGCTGTGACCGCCATTCTCCTCAAAGGAAAAGTGGGCACGAAAATGAATGGATGAACAACTTTATACCGTAGCATTTCATGTCACAGTCACCTTGATCACGACATGATAGACAACGGGTGCGTGAGGCACTATTTCTACCGTGAAATAAACAGGACAAACACAGATTTTCAGTCACTTTTTGTCAACGAAAACTCAACAATTTTCAAAGACATTCTCGTTTCAACAATACTCACACAACGTTTGTCAACGTCCAGACAAAATCGGGAGTAAAAGGCACTTTTGTGAAAACACAAGAGGTAAGCAGAGCTTACGCTTGTTTTATTTACCCGTTCTTTATTTTATTTTAAACATGCAAAGAATAAGGCAGATAGATAATACTTGTACAGGTCAAAAATTTAGGGCAATGAGAATACCAGCTGATGTTACAGCATTGAACAATGCTGAAAGTGACAAAAAGTGACAGCTTTATTCGTCTGTTCAAGAAGAGAAAAAATGTAATATTTGCTTTCGGAATAAAGATTAAAACGTTGTACCACCTTAAAATGTACCGTAGCAAAAATTGAACAAAAAACGCGCACAGAGAGATCGCCCATTTCGTTGTTTTAAAACTTAGGAATTAAATAGCACGCGTTTCACGCTGTCCAAGACGGATGCCCGAGCCCTACAAGAACATGAGAATGCATGAAGGTCGCGCTTATATCTCAAAATTCCTGACGCTTTTAAAACTCATAGCTGTCACGAATCGGCAACGTTCGCCGGTCCTGGGTACCACGCATTCCTCGCATGCTCGTTTCTCAACAAATAAACACAGCGAAGGGATGGTCCGGACGGGACTACTATCACATCACTTTGCGGTCTGACGAAACAGTGCTGCGTGAACGTTGCAAGCCAGGCGTCATTTGTGTGAGACAAGTCAACGAAAGCATGCAACAGAAAAATATTTTTTGCTCTTGGTCAAACCAAACCAAGTTATTTTACACGCAGAATTTATTCACAAGAACAAGGTCGAAGTCACACGTTCCTTTGTACCAAAACTATTAAACCTGCATTAACATACCATTTCAAGAATGCGCTACAGATTTTGAAGTCAAAGCTTATGTAACAATACAGAATTGAAAACGCACATACGAATGTTTCTAAACATTTTCATTAAAAATCTTGCAATGCAACTTAAAGATGCTTTAGGAGAAATTATCCACACATTTCTATACACTTATGCTGACCACAATTTTAATATGCGGAATTGGAAGGACATCTAAAATTGAACAGGACCTGCAAATCGCCTGATCTTCAAATAAAACTTACCTCTTTTTTCCGTAAACGTGGTGAAGAACAGAAAAAGTGGGGTGATTCGAGATAAAATAAATTTTCTGTTCGCTTTCAACACCTATTAACACATTCATGACATTGTCTTACGCTAAGTTGCCCAAGCCGGTCTTGTTTTCCGGCACAACCAGGTGACTAATCCATAAACGACTGAAAAAAGCGGTACGTATGTTGGTCATTCTACGCACACTCATGTAAAACTTTGCAAACTATAGGCAACAAATCAAAGCTTCCGATTGTCTCGTGTCAAGGGGTGTGAGGGGGTCCGGCTTGTTGGGCCTGATAGCAGTGTGGTCAGCGACGAGCTTCGATTTTCAAAGATAGCGGACCTCGAGCTGAGCAACGTTATTGCTGGTAAGGATGAACGCTTTAACAATGTGCGCCTCTGATGTCGAAAGTGTAAAAATCAGCTGTTAGCGACCGTCGCGTCGCGAAACAGCTCCTGATCTCGGGTCGCACCGCACTTGGCACTAGATAGAAGTTGCCATGATGTCTCTTGTGAAAAGTCCTACCACCTATACACATTGACACGGTCACCGCCGGGCAACTCTCCACACACGAAACCGACCAGCACGCAGTGTGGAAATGCTTGTCGATTACTGATATGTGCTGATTTTATGGAGGTGCAAGCAAGCAAAAGCAAGTCATAAATGCCCCGTCGTTCAAGGTTAGGACTGAAACCAACGCAGTGTGTGAAGCACTTTAGAAGGCTTGCTCAGCCTTTAAACTACAACCTGTTGCCACTTCAAACATTTTGCAATGCCAGTTGTTATCGAGAACGCCATAATTAGAATTCGCTAATAGAGCAATTTTATATCTTTAAAGTCTCACTCTTCTGTAATTAACAACAGCGAACAGATCAAAATATAAATAGCAGGCAATGCGATGCAGACTGCCATATTCACACAGGCGACAGCGATCTGGGAATGTACGCTGCGGTCGATCAGACAACGAACGACTGGTACAACAACAAATTTAATTGCCACGAGTTGGACGCCCGAGTTCAACGCAAGGAACAGCCGTCATGACAACTTACATTGCCTGTCATGCCACTCTTCCACAGAACTGCCGGGTTGGGTCGACATCAAGATTTCAACGACAAAGCAGCCTTTGATAATGTGTGGCTTGCTGTGGCATTTGCCGCAACGCAACAACCTGCGCCCAGGACAGCAATCGTGTTTACAAGACATGAAAGCAAAATCATCACATGTAGGTGACTTAAGATATCGCGAACCTGGAAATGCTGCGTTGCCAACGGACTTCAAAATAAAACAAGTTGTCGTCGGTTGTTGAGATCAAGAATTGTCATGAATGGGACAAGAACGCAAACCCAAGCCAGTAAAACGACAGGTAACGACTTTTTCGACTTAACCTTCTCAACACGGCAGCAAAAGCAATGCAACATGAGGTCAAGACATTTCATCGCTTGATCTGCGAAAGAAAACGTAATGTTCGAAAGCAAATTTTTAAAAAATGCTCTTTCTTTGCGAGAGGAACAATGCTGCATGTCTCGCTTACACGCAAGGGCGATGCGACGAGCGATACTGAAGCCATCGTAAGTCGGCAGTTGTCGCCAAGGGAACATCACAACGAGCGAATGAAATTATTTTTTTAAGAAATTCTATAATTGTCGGTTTAGAAGACGGAAGATAGCGGTCGAGGAAATCGAGACGAGTGAAAGAAAAAGCCTTTCGTGGCCGCCGGCAGCGCTGAAGTTCGTACCGGATTTTCAACATGTTCTCTGCAATCTTTCGCGTTGCCACGATGGACTTCAGCAGCAGGCACGTCAGAGGAGCTAGAAACGTTGGCACTTTAATGTCTCGAAAAGTGAGATGAGAAAGTCGGATCAAAATTGTTTAGTCGCGTCTTGCTCGTTGAGGGTTGGAGCACTGTGCTCTGTTGTTGCGCAAGGATGAGCAATACCCGCACAGTATGTAAGAAAACGAGACTAACGTGATACACCGCCCGAGGTCCCCATACCGCGCTGCATGCGTGCATTTTCAGATGCTGCAAACTGAACGATCAGGTCTTATGTCATTTTTGGTCACAAGCGGCCGGGCCCGTTCAAGCAGTGAAAAAAAACCGGAGATATCACGTTGTTGAGGAGCGTCATGGGTTTGATTAGACGCGCTGTCGTGTTTCAAGACATCCAATTTGGGAAAATTTTGTGATGTACTTCGCAGGTGCACGAGGTGTAGTACAAGTGTTTACTTATCAGAGAGCAGCTGCTAATCCGAGAGTTATTTATAATGAAGGCGTACTGTAGCATTGTGCGCGGGCTGCAAGTGGCTACAAAAAAGCTTCAAGAAACGATTAGTACAGTTTTTTGGGGGAAACCTGAATTGTTGCCGTGTAGAGGCAAAAAGAAGGTACTAAATTATTACAAGTGATGCTCTGATTACTTGAACCAAAATCTAAGTATGAAGAAAGAGAAAAATGAACTTCATTTTGGTTCGTCTCTGGATCAAGTCAAGCCCCAACAGTCTGTTGTTTTCTACTAAATTCGACACAGAGCTGACGCCTATTTAAGCGCACGGCGTTGCCGTGTATTTCGGCTGATTAACAACCCAAAAACGATACCGTTTTACCCGACAGAGCAGCTGCTTGATATGAGCCATTTGATGCTCTGCTGCGCCCTGAGTTGTAAGACCAGCAGCGAGAATGCAGCGGATTAACTGCAACTGCACTAAGGACAGTAGATAACAGTACCTCGCGCATAGAACCAGTAATACACGTCCATCGCTGAACAAACTGACGTGGGACAAAGTACGAGGTGACAATGAAGCAGGCACAGTTTTAGCTTAGTGGTGATTGCAGATGCAGTCGTCCTAACATTTCGCTTAAACAGCGCCTGGTGCCAGAGGGGAGCAATACGTCGCAGACCACAACCAGTGCAAGTATGCGTTAATGATCAAAGCTGAAATTTCTAAACATGTTAAAAAAGATTCGAAAACGCATTTGAAGTTCGCTCTAAACTCTCCAGCGCCATGCAAAGTTTGCTCGGCACGGTCTCGCTCCGACTGCTCTGTCCTTCAACTCAGACGTCAAATAACAGACGAAAAGATGCCTGTTGTTCTACTCTGCTTATCTTCTCACGTTCAGCGCGATAGTTGCTTTGTTTTGCAAACGGACCGCCACACAAAACATTTCGCTAGTTATAATATTAGGAGTGCTTAGAAAAGTGACGGAGCGAGTTGGTGATGCTCCAGAAATTTATCGATTGAAAAAAATTTTTGTGGGACTCAACGTCTGTGCATCATGTGCAGAAAGTACCGTCTGATATCAATGCTTGATACCAACGAAAATCCAAACTGTTTTGCATGGCAACAAGCAAAAAGAGCAAACTATTTTAAAAGCAATGGGGAGAGCGCAGGGAATTCATTCAACCTAAAAAAAGCCACCGTACTTTTGTTTCCAAATCCCGCATTAACGCCGAGCATCTGGTAGTGTAGTGATTCGATTAATCAGTAAAAGACACTCCTTTCCATATAAAAAAGGGGGTGTCCTCGTAGAAATGGCCATGCATTTTAGATAGCCATCCAGGATATGGCTGATCGTCGTGGCATCAGGAAGGTCTTTGCGCGCAGCATCGAACAACATAACCGGCAACTGTATGGCTTGGCATGATGTCAGTCAAGGCTGCTGTTCAGAAAAGCGGGTGGACTTCCACACAGGCGAACCTGTTCGAACTACAAGCGCTAAGAATGTAATTATTGCTTTAATGTCACTCTTCGGAGCTGTGTGATTCCTTTAAATGTCAGCGATTTATTTCAGACCCAGCCATTTGGCTGCGTGAAAATTCTGGTAACAGTCTTTCTAATTTGAAAATTAATTGCTGGCGAACCACCCGAAAGCATACAAAATTATGTCGATTACTCAAGAGTTTTATTAAGCAAACCGGGATACCAGATCCATATCAACCGAAAGAACACGATATTTGCAAAAGACTGTTATCCAGCCATGCACACACATTAATAAAAGTCGTTCTCTCCAGCAAGCGAATTATTCCCGGGATTTGGCAAAAAATCCGCCAACGCTCTTGAACAACGCTATCGTGCCAGGAACATTTGATTACATGGCCCGCCCTTTAAAAACCAATCGACATGAATAACGTCGCCTGAAGCGTTCGTGCGTTAACTTGCCGTTGACGTAACAAGCGTACAGCAAACCGTGCTGACAAATCAGGTGTTAATAGCTTTTTTAAAAAAACCTGACGTGAAATTATTGTCAGTTTGATTCACCGCTTTTGGTCTCATCAGTGTTTGCGACATACGACGCACAAAGTCACGCTGCTGCGAGGAAGTAGCTGTCGCTCGTTTTCAGCGAAAGAGATTTCGTTGCACAGTACAGAGTGAGCAGGATGATCTTTCAAAGTTACGCCACGACCCGAAAATGAACATTACGAGGAACGCGAAGGTTCTGCGGAGAAAGTGACACTGATAAAGGTCGTCGACGTTGCGTTTCCACAATAAGACAGATCGGGACTGTACGAAGACAAGACAAATAAAACGGGCACCTTTAAAAAAAATTTCTAATACCTGCCGGGGCAAACTTTTGCGCCCTGACAAGATTAGAACGTTATGACCGAAAGTTGTCGTCGTTGTCGACATGTTGAGAAAATTAAAAGTAAAGCATCCGGATCCTGGATTGAGTGTTGCACAGCTTTAAGAATAGTCAGATGGCACATACAGTACTTTGTTTACAGCTGTTAATAAATATCACAGAAAGTCATTCAGTTCTAAGCGATAAAGAAGTGCGAAACAGTGCATAATCTATAGTTGAGGCAGCCTTTCATGAAGTCGAAGTGATGTGCTGTTTGGCTTTGCGACGTCATCATCGAAACAGGTATTGGCGGCAATCGTGGATCATAACCCAGCAGGTCGACCTCAGGCATCAAACCATGCAGCTCTTCATGTTCTCAGTGAATTTGCAAAACATCGTGTGCAGGACGCTATAATGCTGTGCTGGCGTTTTTCAGAAAGCAGGGTAGGGCAGTAAAAAAACTAGTTTAATTTTTCCTGGACAGTCTAAGAATGTGGATATCAAATCTGTTGTTTCTGTCTTCCGCACTATCCCTGACAAGGTCACAACGCCTCGTCAACTCCAACCAGATCGGTAAGTGGAAGCTGTTGCCACGCAACGCAACGGAGTAAACTGAAGACGACCAACGTCATTTTCAAGGCATTTGTCATGAACCGATAATTATCAGTATTAATTATAATTAATAAATGAAACTAAGAAGATGTTCGAGAGTAAGATCGGAGTGACTGGAATCACCAGGCCGGTGGCCAGCAATTCCAAACCTCCTACAGCAAAAACATGATTTTGGGGTATTCTGCAGACCGAGCTCTTTTGGGGATGAAATTTTGTCTCAAACATAGAAGAAAATCTTATTTCAGGGCTTCAGGCATAGAATTACATTGCAGTGGAGAGCAGTTATGAAAAGGGTTAAAACGCTGAAACACCTTGAGAAGAATACAAATGCTCATCCACAAGTTTCTTTGAAAATCTTGTTGAAATTTCTTTACCAGTGTTTTCTGAATAAACAGAGCTGTTCCCTCGTTGACACATTCCAGAATAACTTATAATGAGACAAATGACGTAAAATGTTTTCGTATATAGCACAACACTATCGTGAGAACAGCTTTAACATGGTATGGGAGACGTTGTTGACCCCTTGTAAACCGCACGGTTGTAATTTGCAGCAGACTTCATTGTCGCAGCTAAATCCAACGCAAACTAGCTGAACGTTGCCAAGTGTTCAGCAGAGAAGATATCGACAGGAAAATACTGTAGGGAACAGCTAGTACAAAAAAACCCACGATGGCATTCTCTTGCAATACACAGGGTCGTCCATGGGATATATTTATCTGTCCCATTCCCATCCCATAGCAATTTATGCCTGTCCCAACTCATGGGACGTTTTCCATGGGATTCCCATAGGAATGACATTCCCGTGGACAAGCCTGGCAATACAGTTTTGTCTCTGTCGTACTTAAACCAATGGAAGGCATCAGCAGTCAAAGCATTAAATTCCTGAGTTGATAGAACGCTTTGATCCACCAAGCCACCCCCAGGGCATAATGCACCGCATGCATTGCTAGTTGCTACTCCTAATTTGGTCGAAGTACTGAAGGTAACAAAACGACCGTCTGCGCCAATTCTTGATTTTACCACACTCTCTTGCTTGAGCGATTCACGCGGCAGCCATCGGCTCTTGATGTTTATGTCTTGGAACAAACGGGTCAGAAAGACGGGCCGATTTTAGAAAGCGCGAAACAGTGCTTGGGATTTCTGGCGTTTTTAGAAGGACAACGAAATGCAGCGGCGCAGACACTGGTATTGCTGCGGATACAATCAGGGTTCATTAATTCTGTAGCAATCAGCCGTAACTTTTATCACCGTGAAAAGAGGCAATTGCACACTGCGAAAAACATAGCTACCTGCGTATAAACGATCTACAGCCACACAGCGCCCTGGAACACATAGGCGTAGCCAGGGGGGGAGCCGAAGGGGCCATGGCCCCCCAAAATTTTTGGAAAATATAGTCATTTTGTGCTTAGAGAGGCGTTTTTCCAAATAAAATAGTGTTATTTGACAAGAATCATACACTTTGGCCCCCCCAAATTTTTGGGCTGGCTACGCCACTGCTGGAACACACAAATAACAACAAAATTTCTGCCCTAGGGCTTTTCTAACTGCATCTATGCGATGCGTCACTGCATAAAATTAATTTCATTGCGATTTATTACCTACACAGCGCGTCCGACCAAAAGCTGACCCGCTGTTGAAACCACGCATTCAAACGTGTACTCTGTAGTTGCCAGCTCCAAAAGTCATAAGAAGTGAAAAATCTCGTAATGAATCACGTTGGAAATGAACAACGAAGTTTATCTACTTAACCCTGCAGGAACAGCCGGGGCAGTTACCCGGTATTCTGGGCTAAACTGGCCTGTTGGTGATCCACATCACAAGTTTTAATCGGATTTCAGTCTCGACAACATTGTAATGCTGTCAGCTGCGTCTAAGTGAAATATCAGGCGCGAGTTCATCCGGTCAAGTTCAAAAACATTTCTTCCTCTTCTAGTTCTAAATCCCATGGCGTGATCGCGTTGCATTTTGCTGGATAGAAATAGTGACAGTGTGCCGTGCGTGGGATCGGCTTGCATAAGTGTCAGGTGCAGCAGATGTGTGGCTGAGAATTGGAAAACAGAAATTTTTCGCGTTGCAGGGAGAAGGTGCGGTGGACAGATGACTGGAACTTCGGGAAGTTTCGCAAGTCCGAATTTTGGCGAAGGTCAAAACTACCCATCGAACGTCAACTGCACGTGGACAATTACGGTGCCGCAGGGGTTTTTAATTGAGGTAAATGCGCATTTCCCAAACAACTGTCAGTGTTAATTGTTGAAAAAGCGTCTAACTGTTTTTTCTCCGGGTGAGCACCGAATATATTGCGGTATATCAGCATCGAATTGGAATATCACCAAACGTCAACTTCTCGTGGTATGTTTTAAGATAAAAAAAACATTTTGGGGTAAATTTGCATTTGCAGTTTAAATTTGTCTTCATGGATGTGGAAGAACAACCCCCGGAATGTCCTTTTGATGGACTTATTCTACACGATGTAAAAACTGGGTTCACTGCCAATCCGAAAAACGACCAAGAGATAACTAAATACTTGGGAAGAACGAGATATTGTGGTGGTTCGAAATTTCCGAACGTTGTCAGTAAAAGCAGAAAAGTCGAGGCTATTTTTTATGCGGATGAAAGCAGCCAGGAACGTGGTTTCAACGTGACATGGAAAGCGGTGCCTGTACAAGGGGGTGAGTTGCTTGACGGACTAGGTCCGTGTGGTCCAACTGCAGGCCTGCGGGCTGCATGTGGCCCACCGACATAATTTTAACGGCCCGCGAGCTCTCTCAGTACTGATTTAATGTTGTGTGTATATTACATATAAGCAATTTTAGTTAGAACGAGCATAACATCTTTTGATAAGAGTTGGGATGCCTGTGGTCGAGGTGTCGGCGGTGCAAGTCAAATCTAAAAGCAGAAATTAAATGGTGGACGAAACACCGGACGATGGTCTCCGACTTGCTCTTGCTACCACCAACACTAGTACTGGCATAGGACCGATATTGTCAGAGACGCCTCGACCACAGGTATCCTGCTCATAGAGATTTGTAATACATTTCTTTTTGCTTGCAACAATTTCAATGACGCAGTCACTCATCTTCCAGTTGCAAATTTTGTGAATCTGCTGTTTCATACATCATTTAGAAGCGGCCCGCAAGTTGTCATGGTTTTATAAACTGGCCCGTAGGTCAAAAGCACTTGGATCACGCTGGACTAGGTAAATGCAAGTGCATAGCTAGTATAAACTTTTTGCATGACTAAAAGGAACGGATACAAAACACTTGGGGCCACTGACCCATTTTCCTTGATGTTTTGCAGTGGAACACATGAGAATACTTGTGGTTTCGGTCTCCGTTGTTTTTCTTACAGCGACGCTAAACATACGAAACTCACGGAAAACGCGACGCGGAGTCACGTGATTTCGACAACACAAAGCGATTTCTTAAAAAACTTCAATTAAAACAGTGAGCAGTCCACACGCAACGAAATCGCTTCTAGATGAAGTTGGCGAACAGCAGCGAGTGTGCGGCTGAGAATGCGGTCAAGAGGTTGAAGCCTGCAGGCGATCTGTGAACGTAAGACGCAATAATGCGTTTATTTAAAACTATACGCAGATGAGCATGACTGCAACTTCGACAAGGGTTGGTGCGGAGGCTGGGAAAACCTGGATGCACCACAGGATGATTTCGACTGGACACTGAACAGCGGTCAAACGACAACTCCCCTCACTGGACCCTCCTTCGATCACACTACCATGACCAAGAGTAAGTGATGTTGAGACGCAGACTTTGATATTGTAATTGCCGCGAGCAAATATCGGTTTTAATGCCGTTGACGTCGGCATCACGCTTTGCAAGTCTACACAACCTTACTGTTTATAACAATTTCCTGACAGCACTGTAAAACTCGCAGCCAATTCGTGGGTTCCAGTTCTGCTGGACACGCACACAAGTCAGTTACACTGGTGTTTCTTTGCCGGCCAATAACACGATCAACTTAATTTCGTGCCAGGGTCAGTGGCGCCAGCGATTAGCCTTGTAGTGTTTGTAAAATTGTGCGCCTACCACAGTTAAACGTCAAATTGCCAGGTGCGGGTTGCAAATGCGTCCCCGCTCTACGACAACTTTCATTTGAAAAACACTTCTTTTTTCTTTTTTACAGACGGTTACTACGCGTACATTGAGACTTCTTTTCCACGTCTTCCGAACGAAACGGCCGCACTGGTTACGCCAAGCGTGCGGTTCGCAGCCGAAGAAACTGAAATGTGTCTTACGTTCTGGTAAGAGCTTAAAAATTTGGCATCACTTGACGCGAAACGTTTCTTGTCCTGCGAACGACTTACAGAGAAACGACCAGGCTCAGCCAACGTTCGACGTAGTTCAGGCAGTCCCGTTGATTGAACGAAAACCGAATGTATCTGGAACAAACGCATTGGGAATACGAAAGTTGTCCGTGTACTGGTCTTGTCAGCAAAAAAATCAATTACCCCTTTTTGCTCTTCCTATGAGTTTTAGGAAACGTTCACAGAAATGCCACCAACTTTCACACGATGCCGATTTATTTTCCACGAAAAACCTTTGTCTCAGCCGGCGTCACAAATCGTGGAAACGATAAACATTTTATGGCAAACGGTTTCCGACCCTCTTCATAAAATCCAATGTCAGTAACTGTGGTACTTCTCCGTGAGGACATGTACTGCTTATTTTCAGGTTTGTTGATTTCTTATTTTTCTTCAATATATTTTACTGCCATTTCATTACACTTACCACTGAAAAAACAAAAATGAAAGATTTCGAACGACTTAATAACAGAAGTAGAAGAGACTCAGGAACAAGTTGTTGCTCAACGTGGACATGATTTGCCGCGGCCAGTGACTCGACTCGAAGCTTGGGACCCTGACTCGTATGTGTTAAGAATCAAATTCAGCTTGCAGATTTATGGCTTATACCAGGGGTGTCAAACATACGGCCCGGGGGCCAAAATCGGCTCGTTCCGAGGTTGAATCCGGCCCGCGGGATGATTTTGTAAAGTAAAAACTTCTTTATTTGCTTAAGAAGTTTATCCAGTTATACTTCGATAACTGGCGACTAGATTTCAATTACTTGAAACCTTAACGCAATTGCTTATATTTTATTGTTTTTCTCAGGAGAAAATTTCCCGTTTTCTGCATATTTCCTTTTGCATATTAACACCAGTTTGAACTTTCAAACAGGTATGAACGTGCAAAAATTCAACTACTGTTGATAAAGTTTAACACTAGAAATCCGAGGAAAAATATACCTTGAGCTCCAGCGATGTCGATTTCGAAGCCTTCGGAGTTCTAGGTACAACTCTAACAAAAATTTCCTACGTAAAGCTTCGATTCCAATTATTGACCGAAAAATAAACTGCACAGAAATCTATTCGACCGGGAAAAATTTGAGAATCGGCAAACCGCAGCACCTGCAGAAAATAGCGCATTGAAATTTTAAAAATGTTGAAATCGATAACGCCGGAGTTGTAGTGTTAAAAAACACACAGAAATGTTAACTAAACCCACCTATTCAAGCAACTTCCTGTTTCAAACATTATGGAGCAAAAACGCGGATGACATCTTTGTAGTTGGAGTGAAAACGCGGAGGACATCTTTGTAGTTTTTCGTGAAAATGCAGTAAATGCGAAGGAAATTGTATTGTGGCGCAACAAGGACGTATTGTTAGGTGTAGAACTCCATGCTCTGACTAAATTGCTCAGTTTAGCCTTTATTTTCTATTCCGTGGCAGCCCAAAATGTCTTTATCGAAAAAGATAAAATTTGACAAAGGATGCAGAGTTTTCCAAGACATTTGGTCCGTTTCCTACTTTTTTACGGAGGTGAATGGAATACCTGTATATTTGGTGTGTTCACAGCAGGTTTCAGTGGTGAAAGAATATAACATTCGAGTGTTTCGTAAATGTTGCTCCTTAAATGTGCTAATAAACATTTCCAGA
>JGI24158J21664_10003255_pt1 | contig 20292 bp, 11 predicted proteins | sample Ectturendosymbi3_FD_21664 | JGI IMG/M metagenome (IMG submission 21664) | reverse complement strand
AATTACAAAGTTTGTGAATTATTGGAATAAGTATAAAATTTTATCAACATACGAACAAAATACATATTTAATTGAAATAGCGTCCCTTGCTTTATTGTTTTTCCAATGTTTTGGAATGTTTCAAGTGCGCGGTATGAGGTTTCACTCCGCAAATGGTCTGGTGGTACTGCGCAGTTGCGCACTTTAGAAGGAGAATTAATTGCAAAAAGATGCGCTTTATTGGCAGCAATGCTTCTTCTTCACTCATGTTTCTTTGCACGTTGTATAAACCAGGGGTGGGCAAACTTGTTCAATGTAAGAGCCATTTGCAGAAGGCCAAAAACACCAGCGAGCCGCAAATCCAATTTGTAGTGTCTACACAAATACGTTAAAGAATGCAAGTTTTACATGAAAGGATGTGCAGTAATTGTCGCTATTAAGTTTTTGTTTGATTTTGTAGTACCCGAAAATCTGGACAATACCTTGTTATTGCTGTGAAAATTAATTCTCCCAAAAGTTCATTTTGGGGGTTGCACGATGGTTTGATTTAAGAACTTGATTTCAGAGAAAGTCATAGCAATATGTCGTGCTGTATACAGAAATGAGTTGTTCCCAGGTCTTTTAAATTGTGGGTATTTTCTGGAAACTGTGACCAGAAATTAAGTGTAGAATGGCATTGACTAAAGTTTTTTTAGAGCCAGTCAGTTTCCTTTCTACAGCACACAAGTTTGTGACAAACGGTTGGCGAACTGGATAGCTATCACTGACTACATTAACGATGAATGGATTTATAAGGAATGCAAAGCATGGTTTTAACTCTTGGAAATGGTCAAATCTTGCTTGGAGCTCCTCCAGTTGTGCTCCAATTTATTTTTGTATTCTTCCACTTTGTGGCCCTGCAAATGCCTCTTCGCGAAAAGTATTCGTTTCGTTCTCATTCTGACATTGGTACTTTTGACAATGTGTGCCTTTGAAAAAATGTAATTTTCTTCTAGGAACCTAAGTAGCCTAACTTGAGCTTCAGGTTCACTTTCTTTGTTATCAATTCGCGTAGGCTCTCTGGTAACTAACCTCATGACGGGGCGATCGCCCCCCTAAAGCCTGCGAAAGCAACTTTATTCATCATAATTTTTTACAATCCGAAAATAACATTCGCGATATAAGGCCATTTTGCTGTCAATTGTTTTGTCACAGCATGTTGTGAAGTATACCTCACCTCTCTTACCGTAGCGAAGCCGTTATGAGACTTGACCAGCAAATATTACTGAAATCACCTGCCCTAAGTTTACTGACCGGATCCGCCTCTGCCTTACGAAGTCGCGTAAACACATTAATAAAGGAAACAAATGTTAAATATGAGGTAGCAACTCTGTCAATTTGATATATTGCTATTTGTCTAGAAGAGCCACACAAAATATGTCGCAGTTCACCCACCATTGGTATGAACGTACGTGGCTTACCACTATTAGCAGTCGCTGTCTCGCTGCATTACCTGCCAAGATGCCTGCGTTCAGCAGTTACATAACATGCGGCAAAACGACTACTACCGTAACTTGAAGTGAACCTTTAAAGATATTGTTGCCATGTTGTTGTGACGCAAAAAAGGCTAATAGTAGAACAATTCGCTCCTGATTTTCGCAACCTGCATTTGCAGCCAAAGGAGTAAATTAAGTAAACTGCAATTTAATGACTGCATGACACCAGAACAGTGAACTGACTTTTGTGCAGTGTGAGTGTCATATCGGCAAACAAACTGTCATTGCAAGAATTAACCCAACTAATCGGGATTAAACTGGTAATTTTACGTTTTCTACAAATTTTTGCTTCTTAGTTCCAATTTCCAGGGGGTGGCAAATGCCCGTTTTGCACCCCCTTCGGACGCCCATGCTCAGGTGGGTCTCTTTTTTTACATCTCCAAAACTTTAATAATTTTCATAATCTATGAAACATACAGATTCATTCGCAAAAGAAACAAAAGACGCAGAAAACGCATCGTGCTGCGTCGATCTTGAAAAATTTCTACCACGTATTTGAATTTGTATAAAGCATTTGCCACTAATGCTATTTGCTGCTCAACCCATGCAGGCAAAATGTAATTAAGTAGTAATATCATTTCAGACTGGATCCACTCATATTTCAAGTAGCCATATATGTTGCCATAGAAATATCGCAATAAATCCCAGGCAAAATGTCGCTGTTTCAATCAGAGTGAGGAGTTATGGATTTCATGTTGGAATACGCGCCTTCAAAGCTCTATTTTTTATTGACAAGAATAAAGAAATTAAAATTGAAGGTGCAGGACTATTACTTTAAACTAATCATTAAAATTCTATTTTGAATTTTCTGTGATAATAGTTTTCTGTTATTTCGTGTGCTTTCAAATATTTCACATAATCACTTGAAGGGATAAAGTAAACTGCTGTTTTCCAAACTTTTTGCGGTGTACAAGGTAAGTGTGAAACATTCCACAAGCATGCTCGTTAATCATCAAACCAGAGCAAAGGTTATGATTCTAGTTTGCAATCACTGTAAGAAATGCAATATCGTGAGAAGAAATGTACAGAAACGTGAAAGCCCATGTCAACAGTCGTAAAGGGACGATGAAACAAGGGAAGCCTCAGTACAACCGCGACACAAACGTGCGTTATTCCGTGGAAAGCAGACTTGAGATTGAGAAGACAAAGCTCGATAAGCTGAATCAATACAAAAAACAGCCAGCAGCCAATCCAGTTGTAACGAAACAATCTGTTCATCACCGAATAGTTTTGACTGACGTTATTTTTAAGTCCTAAACAAAGCTTCAAATGTAGGGCTCTTCAGCTGCTGGCGTATAACGAGTAAGCAAATCCCTGAAAAGATTTCGAATTTCAATTTTTAAGAAACGTTGCATCCCACTCTGCATCAAAAAACTACGTATAGTTTGTTGCAATTTAACTTTTTCGATTTTCTTTATATTTTGTAAGATGGTTGTACGTAATAATAAAAACTCCATAAAATAATTCCAAGAAGCCCATTGTTTCGACCGTTTTTTGAAAAACCTCTTGAAATGATAAGTTAAATGCAAATGAAGTGGTTCTCAATCACCACATCCTAGCTTGAGGAAAAGCAAATTATCAGAATTACTTAAAATTTAAACGGAACTCTTTCAATGTTAGTGGCCTTACCAGAATAGCGCAGAATTCAGTACATTGCAGAAAAAACGAAAGATTTGAAATGAAAAGCTAAAGTTAGGTGCCTTAAAAACTACTGTAACTATACTTTTGAAGTTTGGCATGTATCTTGCCAAAAGTAAGTGGATCTGAGTACCAAAGTAGCATTGTTGATGTTACTTCAGAATGTGGAAAAAGTATCTAGTTGGTTTTCTTTAGATGAGAATGTATCAAACTTTGTTGATCTTACGTGCCGCAGGTTTACATCAAATCTTTTTAGACGATATGGGAGAACGTTTACATGACCTTGCGTTTTCAGCTTTAAATTTCCGAACAAACTGTGGAGACACTGTAACAGAGCTTGGAAAAGACCATTTCGTAATTCGTCGAAGAGAGACAAAAATATTTGTCAAGTGCGTTTCTTTCATCGTCCTAATTTTATTGGCTTTTCTATAATTGTTTTGAAACCGTAACTTTGAAATTCCATACCTGGATTGGACAAACGTGCTTGTTGCCATTAATAGTTCACCACCTTGGCCCTTTGAGGGCCTAAGAAATTGCTCTTTACTTGCTTGTTTTCAACACGTCTCAATACATTTTAATATCTGAACTTCTTTTCATCTATACAGCTGAACGTTACTGCAGCTTCGCACAAAATCTGCTATATGTGTACCAAATGGACTAAAAATTCCAAAATTCAAATTCACTTTGTAAATTGACACTTGGTACGATTTGCGAAAGAAAATCAAAGTCTAATGGAAATTACGTTTGCACCATTTAAAAATATATTTCTAAAGAAAAATATTTTAATTTGAGAAGTCATTAAGTCTCAGTTGAATGTTTGCAAAACATTAAGCTATTGCAAACTAAGTTTTGAATGGCTACCCAACGTCAAACTGACACCTACTTTTGCAATGAATGGGCATTTACCGGCGTATATATGAGGCTGAAATAAAACGAGCTTTTGAAACGTTATTTCAAATTCTCCTGAAAAAAGTACAGTCAGTGAATGCTGCAGCAAAATTTTGGTGTGGGTTTGCAAATACTACTGACACCAAAAGGATTTTATTGAGTTTTCTAATTTAAATATCCTGAGAATGTAACAATATATTCCATAAGACCCATTTTATAATTAGGCATTATGTTTTTTCGTAGCATTGGCAAGGCTTCCAAATAACCAACTACTGTGTCTTCATTTCAGAAATTTTCCCAACTTGAGCACGCATGAAGATAAGGCAGAAAGTATTGCACAAAGAGAAGATGCATCAAATATGAAAAAAGAAGGCAAAAACGGCAATCGCTACAATGCATATTCGCTTTTCTCTGGTCTATACGCATTAATTGTTGTGCTGCTCATGCTTGTTCTAAAAACAACTCAGTTTGTTACAAATGACGTAAGTGTGCTATCCGCTGCAGTCCCGTCGCCACGGGGGGATTTGGTGGGCTTAGCCCCCCCAAACAAAGCTCCAAGCCCCCAAATTGAAACGTGAAACACTATAAGTGGAGTTTTGGTTAATTTTATAATGTCAAGCCCTCCTATTGAAAACTTTCTGGCGACGGTTCTGATCCGTTGTACACATCTATTCGCAGTGCTTTGAGTTTTAGGAAACAAACTTGCTTTAAACATTGATCCAAGTTATATGGTCATGATTTTCTGCACTATACGTTACAGTTTCGATGTAGTGTTATTCTTAGTACCTCATGTTTTTATAGATAACTGAAAAGGATATCGACTTTTACCTCATTGTTCTCTTTGCGGTGGCACTGATTTGGATTTTAAGTTGTGGAATATTGACAAAATTCTACAACTGTAATAAAGAGACATTAAGCTATGCTAAAAGTAATGTTGCAACCAATCGATGGCTCAAAGGTAATTACTTGCATCGTATAAGTAAAATTGTAGCCGGCTTTATTAACCTTTCTTGTTCTGCACATTGGAAAAGAAACAATAGGAGATTCTTATACCTAGGAGCGGAGCAAGGTAATTTTCCATGCAGAAAGCGATCTCAAAGGACTCCTAACCACGGAAAATGTTGCAGTCCTACAAGAAAGCGATTTTCAATTGCTTCGAAACAACGAGCATCAAAGGCGTCGGAAGGATTTTTTCCAGGGAGGGGCCAATAGTGGATTTTCCAAGGGCAGCCAAAAGGATCTTTTGCAGGGGAGATCACAAGTGGCGAAATTTCATTTTACACACTCCGAAACTAAGAAAATAACCTTTTTTGCGAAACATTTCATTGGAAAATGTCAAATTTTAAAATCCAGGGGCGCCTTGGCCCCCTGCCCCCCGTTCCGGTGCCCATGACGAGCATGTTATTACTTCTAGCATACAGGAACAATTTACGAACAGATATTGACAACAGCATGCAAGCGAAACATAACACACGTTGGTAAGATTACCAGTGACAGCAACTTTAGAAGAATCACTTATCTTCGAGCTATTTAAAGAATTTTAAGTTCAAACTATCGCACATTTTCAGCAAAATTATAACCAGCAGCACTTCGACTTGTACTTGGGTTGCTTCATAACTATACGCAGCGAAGTGGCAAGGCTGTTTTCTTGAAGAGATCATAGACACGAAGGAGGTTGTCTTGAGATGAAACTGGCACAATCACCAGATCTGGCACAATTATACCAATGCTATTTTTAATATCACTTCCGAAAGAAAAATGTCAAACAGGTGATTCATATTTAGAATTTTTTTGTACACCATCGAAAGCTGTCTGACATTTCCTTCCCAATACTGTTGTGTGTTTACCCTGAAAAATAATACTTTCTTGATAGAACTTTTTTCTCTGCAGCGGTGAAATCAAAATAATATTTTGAAGGTATTCTGTTCGTTTTCGGGTTGGCCATCGTCATCAAAGATGGTCTAGAGTTCATTGCAATTTTGAGCATCAGCAAGAACTCTTGCGAAGATAAAGAGCTGTATTCCGCTCTTCCGGCTGTCCATGCTGTCTTCATCATCAGCCAAATAGCCTTTCTTTTTGAATATTCTAAGGTGTACTTTCAAGATAATCAAGCCTTTTCAAGGTATTCAGTTTGACTTGATGTTTGCATACATTGGCGTGACCAAAGTACAATAGGTCGAATAGAATGAGCGGTGCGTTAACGCAATGTTTTTTAAACCTGCGTGTGATATATCTTGTTAAAATCAAAAGCAAATAAGCATGGTCATGTTTGGTCTTCTTAATTGGACGATGCCCCATCAAGTATATTTTTTCCTATTTTCATGTGTGCTCTCTACACAGCCTTTGTAATCTTTGCCACAAAAGTGTTATGACAACAGTTCAGGCCCTTCTGGAATTAATCCTAACTACGCAACTGCAGAAAACTTTCTTGTCAGTATCCCATGTCATCATCAAGCAGGAAGAATAGTTAGCCTGTCTTTAAAACGTAAACATAAATTTGGTGTGCCACTGTGCATTCTAAAGTTATATCGAATTGGTTTATACCGCTAAACAGCTGCTGTAATATAACAATCTTAAATCTTGTTTTTTACATGCCCTGAAGTTTTCGAAACCATGCTTTTAAATTGTGAACAGACCGACAGATCGCTTGTTCAAAAAGTGTACAATAGTCACGCTCTTATTTACTATGCGCTGATCATTTCAGCTTCCGTTTCTTTGCTTACGTTTGGTTTGCACCCAAGTAACTAAAAATCGCTTTTTGTTCTGCCGAAGTTTGGTAAAAGTTTTTAATATTTATTTTTAAATCTGTTTTTGCAAAGAAATATACACTTCATTAGATCCAAATTAAATAAAAATTACATTCACAAGGTTTGGACTGATGCATGTGATTAGCGCTGATTTTTCAGTCTGGCTCTCAACCATTTTACAAGAAGCAGCAAAGTCTTTGCAGGAAGAAAACAGCGAAGGAAATACATATAATGACTCAAGTAATGTTTTTGAGACATTGAATTGCTTTATTTATTTTCAACAGCGTGCACGTCTTAAAAATCGTCACATTTAATTTGGTTAGGCAATGAGAACTTGCCAAATGGCTAAACTACAATTTTTTGTTGGCGTTCTGTCCAGAGGATCCAGAGGACCGCCAAAAAGAAATTGTAGTTTAGTCATTTAAAGTTCCATTCTTTCATTCTTTCGCTGCTTTACTTCATTGCTATATATTATTACATTATCACTGCGGCTTTAGTGCCACTTTATCACTTTATATGATGTGGAGGCTCTCACAGCATCAAAGTTATTGAGTGTTGTCCACAATGAGAAACACCAAAACAAATTCTAATCATTAAAATAAAGTCATATTCAAAGTTTTGACAAAGCAGCTGCTTTCATTGTCAGCAAAATTCATTAATTGATGGGCAGAGCATCACATCACAATGCAATGCATAGGCACAGAAAAAATCTTGTAAAGTTTTTGCGTTGCTCTTTTTGATTCGACTTTACAGCGCTTTCAAGTTTTGTCTTGTTGCCCATAATCTTCGCTGATTTTCAAGGTGAAAGACCACTTTAGAACTCATTTCAATCAGTTTTTTTTTCTAGTTTGCTTGCAGTACGAGTTAATCTGGAATGACTGTAATAATAGCGTAACAAATAATACTGTAAATCTACACTTTAAAAGAACAACTTGTCATAAATAAATTTTTGTTATCAAATTTTACAGAACTTTTTGCCATTTGCAGTACTCAAGCCAAGTAATGAAGCAACGCACAAAATATTAACTTGTTTGTATTTGACGTTTAACCAGTGAACTTCTTTGTGTAATATAGCTTCGGACTTTACTTGCTTTGAAAAGATGTGAGATCAGGAATTCGCGTGAGTTTTTTGTAATATTTTTTATTTATAAATTACCGGCATTACTGGCATTACTTGAAACTTGGTCCCAATCTTTTTTACGCAAATTGAGATTTTTACCTCAGGTATGCTTCATAGAGAAATATGTGTCTGTTGGAGCTGAAAAATATGAAAGTAAACTACGATAAAATTGAAATCACAGCATGTGTAGACATATTTTCGTATTTCAATCTTTCAAGAAATTGTGCAAAAAAGGCATTCCGAAGTTGAAAGATCGCTGATCATCTCACACAATCAATCTACCATGACCTACGTAGCATCGGCCAGATTGGATCCCGAACCCTCCACTACAACATTCGTTCCGCCGCGCTTAATTGGTCTTTAAAGTCTGCCACTGCAAGAAAATAATATTTAAACTTGACGTATTGCTTTTGAAAGCTAGCATTTTACTAGCGAAAAATATACATATAAATATTTTTTCTGTATGCAGAAATTTTTGTTTTTGGCGAATGCACATGCGACAGCAATCTTTGCTCTGCCATTGCTTCGGCTGAAGCATTTCTATTTCCTTTTGTGATTGAATTTAGTTTGGTATCATGCTGTCTGCTTTACATTATATGGAGGAACATTGGGAAACACCCTTCGCATTGCCAGCACATCGTTAAACCGAGTTACAAGTTCTACGGGTCTTACAAAGGTAAAAAGATTTTGCTCTTCATACTAAAATGTCTTGTTTTCACTTTAAGTGGATTTTTACCTTTCAACTATCTGAAAAGTTAGTTGATAATTTTCATACCAAAGTCAATCAGTGTCAAATATTAAATATGGCAGAGCTGACAACATTCGATTTCGCCATAAGGCTGGTTAAACGTTTCAGGTCTTATGGCTTATAACCTTCGTATATAACCTTCGTATAAGCCATAAGGTTAGAATTTCGAAGTTAGAATAGAATTTTGTGATTCAGAAACCTCACGTTCAAATTGAACCATGTGTAGGCACGCATGCCTGAAGACCTAGAAAATCAAAACTAAGAACACTGCTATTTTTAAATAACCGAGTTCAATAACTGCCGCATTGAGCTCAGCGCAATAACACCTATGAAAAAATGACAAATGAAGTACCATTTTGCTGCCAGGAAACCTCAAACGAACTGCTCACATTTCTCTAACTGTCGATCAGCACATTTCTTTAACTAAAACGCTAATGGAAAGCCAGCAGCGTTTCATCTTTTCGCTTCCAACTTCCTGAGTTTGCAAATGGCAATGCTGCGCTTTCAACATGCATTGTATTTTTGGTGCTCATAGCCTTTCCAACAAGTTCATCGGTTTCATAAGGAGCTACACTTCTCATAAGAGTTCCACAGTCTTAACGTTTGGTGGATGTGAGTTTTTACAATCGAAGTGTCGGAGCTTAAATTTAGAAAATACACAAAATGTAGGCAAGAAAATGTGTGCATCACCCTATTTCCACCACTTAAAGCTTAAATTCTGCACTGTATACACAAAGTAAATTGTTCGAAAAACCAAAGACTTTAAACTACAATGAGTTTGATGTGCTGGATGTTAAAGAATGGAAAAGCGGAAATTTTGTCTTGATCATCCAGTTCTAAAATTACACCTGCTCTACTTGACATGTACACAAGGTACTTTTCAAAAGGAGTTAACTTTGACATTTTGCAACTGCTTGGGCAAGGTCAGCGGTATTTGGCTTTGCCTAAACATTAGTTGCTGGTAAGGTCAAAATTGGCATGTGGTCTTTGCAAGTAACATCAGAAGGTTAATCCAATATTTCTCATATCAACGACATAAACTGCGATTTTTCATCCGTTTGTTTTCCAACCTTCACTTCCACGAGGGGTGCAGACGGGAGTAACAGTTCTAAGAAGTCTAGAAATACTTCACTGCAATTTTCGGTACAATCACTGGTTGGTTTACACTCTACAGGCTCCACATCAAGGCGCTATAAATAGCACCGAGGATTAAAACTAAGATCGATTTGAAACTGAGAGCTTTGCCATGATTGAAAACTCGTGTATTGAGAGAATGAAACATTGAAACTCCCACCTTGTAGTAGTAAATTGTGTTTGCCCTATCAATCACTAGATTTTGGTGTCGGTAAATGAACACAGTTTTGGTGTAATTGAATAAGTTCGGAAACAACGAAACGTTGAAAAATGAGCTATTGTGATGTGCTGTTCAAAACTCTGTTGCGGTTTCGATCGTTTGAGGAAAGTGATGTTTCTTCCCCTCTTACAGTATATCTAAAACACTATTTTGTGTTTGATTTTTTTATTGAGCTTCCATTTCAGCTCCGTTCGGAACGGATATTGCCCAATTTACTTGGTGATTAATGATTACCTAAACACTGAAAGCAAACATTTATGTCATAGACATTACGATTACAGTAACCATCGTAAAGTTATGATTTATAAGTATCTATGGACATTGGTGATTCTACTACAAACACGATGATGCTGCCAAACAGCAAATCCGCTAGGAAACCCACTCTTTAGTTTTGTTATCGCTGGCGATTCTTGTTTGCTCATATCTTTAATCTAAATCTTGCCTATTTCGAGTAGCACTCATGCAGCACACACAGATGTTACTGAAGAGAAAAAGATTTCGATGCTTTCATGGCATCTTCAGTTCCAATCGGACAATCAAATCTGGATTACCCTCTATGACATCCGTGTGTTGAACTTCGTACTGAAATAGAGCAGGATTTTGCTAAAAGTTAATAAGCCATGATCAGCATTCAAAATAATATCGTAAACATGATAAATATGTTGCAGGCGTTCTAACAGGATCCCTGATATTCTTTGCCTGCGTTATTGTTCTGGTCGTACTTGGAACAAAATCTTCTAGTTCTTTTGCAAGAGACGAGGACAAAACTTATTTCACAGAAAGCGACATGTTGTTGGTTTACAATATTTTCCTTGTGAGTATGAACAAGCTACCTGTCTTCCCAAAAAATTACAGCGTTGCAGAAGAGGGGCATATTCGACGAGTTGGTCCTGGATTCAGTTATCTGTAGTTTGTACCGTTGGCCAAGACATCCGATGGCATCCTCGTCAGTCGTGCTGTCTACTGGACAATACAGTTCTTTCATAGGAAAAAATATAACAAAATTAAGACTTAACGAACGTAGCCTTTTTTACAAAAGTAACAGTTTGATGCGAACTTTCCCCAGAAAGGAAGAACATGCCTAACTGCTATAACTCTCGAGGATTATGTTTGGTCTGCAACATTTTACTTTGGTATATGAGATTATACCTACGAGTTATTTTTTTTAACATACTAACACTGAGTTTTCGTTTATTTTTTGCAGTTGGTTGTCGATGTTTTCATAATTTTTGCATCACTTTTGGGATTTTATCTTTTTCATCTTAACCCTAGTGGAATGAATAACNAGATAGAAGGGCTGGATGCAGTAATACTGCTGGTTTGCTTGCTTGGTCCTGCAATCATCGCCATTTTCTCTATGCTTGCAAACCTCATTGGAGATGAAAATCGAACCGGTGTACCCTCTTGGATAATGAACATATTCACGCCGTTTACTGATATTTTGGGCTGTATCCTTCAGGTAACTTTTAACTTAAAAAGCGACTTTCAATAAATGTGTCACATGTTGTTTGAACTGAGCAGGTTCTATTTGAATAAGAGCTGATGATGCCTACGTAGCAAGCAAAATATACACTCTGTAAGATCTAATTCGTTGCTGGGAAAGGATTCCTTTCGGTAGACATATTGTTTAAATTGTTTGTTTTGGAAAAACATTTTATTTGGTGTTCTGAAACTACGTTACATTTCAGACAAGGGTTAATCGTTGTACTGATGAACTTTTATAAATAAACTTGAAAAGGAATTGTTTTCGTTGTGTTTTCATAAACATTTTTTATGGCAAAGGCAATGTAAAAACTATTGTATATGGACCAGATTTGTTATCTGCAGGCTTTGTGAGAGGTCAACTTGAGAGATTGTCATAAACCTTTCAAGTCTGTTAATGTAGATTTATAGTCCTGCTGTTGTTTAGATCCAGTCAAAAACGCTGAAAAAACAAGAAATTTGTTTAAAAACTTGTTGCTAAAGCAGCGGAGTGCAAACTTGCAACTATTTAACGCTGGGTAGCGTTTCGATTTCAAAGCATTCCAGAGCATTTGTTACAAATACACTGGGATGGGTAATCATAACGGAATGCTTGCGTAGAAAAAACCTGAGTCGGCTGAGAACGACCAAAGGTCATATTTGGTTTCTCCCCACTCACATAGAATCAATATACGAGTTTGTCAAACAGTGAAAAGCACGCACTCTCTATATGTTAGGGATTTTTTATAGGTTGGGTGAATGTTTAAATTTAAAGGACCCATTAAAATGATCTGATTTCAAGTTGAAATCAAAGATTGAGAGAAACGCTGTTCTTTCTGCTACCGATCAGCATACTTTTTGTAACAGTTGTCATCAGGAAGGACTAATTTCAAGCAAATCAAGTCTCTCTTCTGGTGATTTTATTTCAATTACTTTTATTTCTTTTATTTGCCTACGTTTCACCCACCTATTCAGGTAGGCTTCTCAGGGCAATGTTTTAAACCACCTTACTCGTACATGCAATTTGCCAATAACAAAAAACAATCTGTAATGTGACCTACAATGTCATGAAGTCAATATAAGTGAACATGTAAAGAAAATGAATGACGGTTGACTAAAACCTAACAGGGAAGTAACAGCTAGCGAGTGAAAACACAGTGAACCTCAAGTAAAAGTAAAGCGGAGCAAATTTCTAGAAATTGCACAGCGACCAAATCACCAAATGGCAGCGTAAGATGCACAGTACAAACCAACTGTGCAGTGTGAAATATGCTCAAATCAGAAAATCATTGCAAATGAGCGTATGCTCTGTGCAATGCGTAGGTTAAGTAAAAGTTAAAATTTTACTTCTGTTTTAAGATGTTACTGTATATAGCTGGCAAAATTGCGCTTGTATCGTTATTAGTGTTTGTTTTTAAATAAAAATCAAACGATTCTAGAAAAATATGTTTGTGATAATTGCTTCCGCGATGTGGTACACGGGCACATTCCCGTTGAAAACATGGCCACTTTGGACTGCGTGTTTTGTTAATGCGTTTTTTCCTTACTTTTCCGTGATAAATGAATTTTTAATTTTTCAAGCGTTTCCAAACACCATTTCTCATCAGGAGGGTCGTGGGGCAGCATTCCTTGTTTCCTGGGATGTCTCAGAGCACCTCATGGCTTTCAGCAGCTACTGATGTATAATTCTACAGGCTCCATATCAAAGCGCGATGAAGTCAGGTCGGAGATGTAATCACACCACCTGGTGCTCGGCCAGCCTCTGAGGTGTTTTCTCCTGAAAATAACCACCAAGACAGGCCTCCCCAAACTTTCTTGGGGCATTCTAGCCAGCACGTGGCCAAATCTCTATATTTGGAGAAGTGTCTCGACATTTTGGGCTCTGCGAATTACACAACTGCTCACTTTGTTGCGTAACGGTACGACATCAACTGAATTAATTGTTCAAAAATAAAAAGTTGAATTAAATACTCTCCTGATGTGTTTTGATAATTTTGGCCAAGTATTGTCTGCATATGCTTTCACGTGTTTGCAGATTTGATTGAGATAGTCTGTAAAGATGAAGATTTGCTGGCAGTCAGGCCGTCGGGCAGAATTGCACTTAGTTGTCAACAGCATTGCTTTTCCTCATTTGTTTGGTTTTCAACGCTGTGCGTCAATGGCGTGATCAATGGCAAATCGCAAGGCGCGATTGTAAGTTACTTTGAAAATCATTTTCGTTATGGAGGTTTCCAGCTTTTGTTAGATTCGCAAGAGAGTCCTTCACCCAAAAGAGTTCAACACGCATCTCCACACTGTCTATTGAAAGAAATCCTTTCTCAGCAAATAATCAGACACTTTAAGATCTTACAAAGTATATATTTCGCCTACGATGTAGGCATCATCAGCTCTTATTCGCATCTCCACACTTTATCCAATAATTGCAAACTTGAACATGATATCCAGTTAGGGCAAAAACTTCGTTGAAACATGTCTGCCGATGCTCAAACTCGTTTTTTAAGACAAAACCTCTACTAATATCTTGGCGTTTAGGTGGCGTTTGTCTTATGTGGACTGAAACGAGAACCAATAACGTCGCAAAACGGAAAGGAAATTGCAGAAGAACTTCACCAAAAGTATAGCATTTTGTAGAATATTGTCATATAAGTGTATTAGCGCTTTGCTAGCTAGAGTGATAATTTTGCATTTCGATGTTTAAATATCTACGTATTTCATAATTCTGTTAGCGTTATATCATTTTTCTTCGTAATACTGTGAGTGTTAGCCTGCTTGATTTACTACGTTTATTTATCGTTATTTTGCTGGCTGAAACTATTAAAATGACCAGACTTGAATTACAGATGCAGACTCTAAAACTTAAACTCAGCCATGTTAAACAGTTTTTTACTGCTGACTTTACCGTCCATTGAAAAGCTTCAAAAACGCAATGACACGATGAATGACTTTTTACGCCGACACTGTGCATTTTATCCTTAGAATAGGATTTCGACGCTTGAAAACAACCATCATGCTTTTGTTCGAGCAGCAGGCAAAAACCACAGATGCACGTTGCTCCAACCCAATCTGCTGTCAGCATTTTAAAACATGGACATTTAATTCTATGAAAGCAGAAATACATGATCGTCTCAGAAAGTCATTTCTGCCTGAACAAACGTCCATGCTAAAACTTTTCTGTGTTGAATAAATGCAGTAGTGTAATTAATTTCTATTTTACCCTCCACGTTCGTTGTTTTATCACTGCTTTAGGCACACAGGTTATTGAAACTAAGTATTAAATCCAAATATAACCGGTCTCGAGGTGTACTTTTGGGCGTCTATCACACTGATGATTCTCGCTCCATCCTCGGCTTTCATTTGCGTTGAATGCGCGATATTCTGGCCCCATCAACTTCCAAAACACAATGACGCCACACTGCCAGGAAAAATATATATATGAACCTCTTCATTTCCAGCCTGTAAATATTTTTGATCTGTGGGCTTTTCTGCGTTTTGTAAATGCTTGCAATTTCAAAAGCGGCCAATCCAGAAAGTGTTCAAACATTTCATTAGGCGCTTTAAAACTACTGATATTGGCTCTGAATGAAATGAAGTTGCTCTTCCCCAGACATTAGTTCCGTATTACATTCTTGAATTTATTAAATTATGATAAAATATGTGAAATCCATGTATAATTACATATTGCTTAGCTTTGCACATTATACCGACATATTTGGATATTGTACAACACAAACGCTTGTAGTGCTCTTTCCAGGTCATTTTCTCGTCTAAAATTACACACGAAGATACTTGCAACACAAAACGCTTTCAATACGGTAGCCGTTGACTGACAATGGCCAGTACTAAATAGGAATGTGGCACGTGTCCATTTTGTCCACAAGACCCTCCCTTGTTCCGAACCTGATAAAAATATTGTAAACAGCAATGTGAAATAGAGTTTTTGTTTGTGAAAATCCAGTCAAATCATTGTTTGTGTTTCTAGGTTAATGCTAGGCTCATATCTCAAGCCTGTCTCGGATTGCAGCGAAATTGATTGCCAATCCTTAGAAGGGAAAGATATAAGTAGCCAAGTTAAGCATTCCGCTTCGCTTCCCCAGTTAAAAAGTTATTCTCGTCTGACATCTTCATCTGCTGCTTTTTCTACTGCTTTTCTCACTGCTGAAGATCGAAGGAAACAAAGAGAAAAACGTTTTACCTTGGCAGAACAATCATACGATCAAATGGAGTTAACCTGTGAAAACTTTGATGTCACCAACAGTGAAGTTCTAGACAAAGTAGCCAGTCGATGTAAAGGTGACATGGAAGACAGAACTCGGGAAAAGAAATCTTTGCCAGTCAGTGGCTTAAATGGCATTACTGTTTCCTCAAACCCCGTTCACAAAAAAATAGAAGCAGTGTCCGAAATACAGAATGCTGAAGATGGCGGTGTCTGCCATTCATCTCTTTCAAACACCAACAACTTTTACGATAATTCTTCATATGTGCCTGATAGTGCTAATTTTACAAGCATGAGCAACACTTTATTTAAGCCACTGCCACAAGCAAAGGATCGTGTATATAAAATAGTCGCTGAGACAAATGTATCTCCACCGAACCGATCAAGAATTCATTTGCGGAATTTGATTATGTTTCTACTTATTTCCAACGCTTGCCTGTGGATATGTTTTTCTCTTGAAGGCACAGTGTTTGTGATATACTTTTATCAGTATGAATATTACTCGCAAAGTGTTTGGAAAACAATAACAGTGATTTGTAGACCTTTGATCATATTCTTCCATATGCATTCTTCAGCATGCTTGTTTGAGATTTGGTCGTTTGCTTAAACTGTTTTGCTTGATAGGTCTTTTACGAAGATATTTTCATGCTTTTGCCAAATACATTTTCACTTAGAGAGTGAATAAAAACGTTTGAGCCAATAAAAACATGGAAATAGTTTCCAACTGCAACTATTGAGTTAATTGTTTGCAATAAAGCATGGTTTGCAAAGTGCTGCCCTATATAGCTCGGGACCGTTGGTAACAGTCTCATTGCTGCCAATCTTTAAGTTTAATGCAAAAAAACAATTCCCGTGGATCAAAAATTGTCTTGAATGAAATCTGCAACGCATAAAATTCAATAAAGTTGAAAATAAGGCTGAACACACTTAATCTTGGCGAACACCTCGCCGACTTTTCAATATAAAATCTATCAGCTAATAGATTCTCAACCTCTAATTCTTAAATGCAAATTTTTTCTACGTTACGTTTTTTCTTCAGCATTGAAGTTTCATGTAGATGATATATTTGAGGATGCTGTGATTGTAAACATCATGAACGAAAAGTATTTACAGAAGAATATTTTCGAATTCTTTCTTATGCTCGCCCTTATCTTCGATTAACTAAAAACTATTTTTGTTGAAATGTCAGCTAATTTTTGTCAGGTTTTGTGTATTTGCATCTTGAAAACCAAGTGACAACTAACCGCATCAGTGAGTTGATGGTGTTGAAATCCGGAAGTAGCGTTTGCAAGATCTTACCAACATACAATCAAAATTTTAGACGATAATTGTTTTTAACATATGATTTCGTTTCATATGTTTTGTTATAATTTCAACCTGCTGCACATGATTCCATCTCTTTTTTTGTGTTGCACATTTGGCGTACTTACCAAGCAAAAGGAAGCAAAACCGCAATAATCGAAACATCTGTGCTTTCTGCAGGTGCAATATCTCACAGAATGTATCTGGTTGAGTCTGCCATCGATAAGTCGTGGTTTAAGGTCTCTTCTACTGTAGCTTAAATGCAGAAGGTAAATCGGGTTGTACAACTGCAGTAATCAGCCATACAGTGCAAGTACCTAGATTTAAAAATAATTGAAGATGATTTGATAAATGTAGAATGTTTTAATTAAGGATTAGCTTTTGCGGTAGTTGTTTAGCGCATCAACGGTTTCGCAGAAGATGATCATGTTGGACACACTTGTAGCGTGATCTGCTTGCAGCCAGATCTTGAAATCATTACTTATACCAGCGACACTCATAAAATTTTAGGGTCCTCGTGCAGACTTTTTGGAGGTCCCATGTTTGAAACTCATTAAGAACCGCGAAAAGCACTGTAGTGGCTCGAGTTGTTTCGACCATAACACGCCAGCCGATAGCGCTAGAGCTTTGAGCTGATCAAAGCATCACGAGATGCAGAAAGTTTTGTATTTTCGATTTTTAAAAGTAGGTATACTTTAGAATTTTTAATTTTGTGGGCACTGTGATGTCACGATGTTGTCCCAATAACGATTTGGAGGCCTGTGAAAAAAACACGGCCCAGCTCACCCACTTTTTTAATACACTAGACGAAATTCCGTTTTTTTGGCTCCCCAGCGCAGGGTCTCCAAATTACGGCCCGAGGGCCGAAGCCATTTTATCCGGCGCGTGAAGCCCTTTTGTCAATGATGAAAAAATATAATTACGAAAAATTTGATGATTTGGTAGAACATTAACATATCCCGAAACAATCACATTACGTAACACGTCCGGGCCTCGAAATGTTCTGTATTAGCTTATGTGGTCCTCGGGTAATAAACGTTTGGAGACCCTGCCCTAACGCAATCGCTCACCGAGTTGATATCCGAATTTCGGCCACAACTCGGCAGTTTTTTACTGGCCATTTAATCCTGATCTTACATTTCTGTCAGATGTGGCCAGAGTCGTATTTTCAGACTCCGACTCCGCCCCGTTCTAAAATTTTTGTGTCCTTATCCGACTCCATAGTTTTTTCAAATTTGAGAATTTGACTACTATTCAAATTCCGATAACCATCTACGCAATCAAAATTAAGCAATGTTTGCAATTAAGCAAAGACACATATAAAGACCACGCAGACTCCTGCTTCTGACAAAAATAAAAGTGACTCCGAGTCCGGTTTTTCAAAAATGTTTAATTACGGCACTCCGGATCCGTGACCACCTTTGGTTCTGTATACGTGCCACAGCACTAAGTCGTTCGCCGTGGATTTTGGACCTTGGCAAAACTGTGTCTTGTCGTTTCAACTCTTCGTAGTCTCGATCATAGGTGTGCGGTAGTGCATATTTTTGGGGATGCAAAAAATTTTTGCCCAAATTTGATCTTGTTTTTCCCAATTAACGTATTAACAGCAAGTCGTAATGTTAAGACTAAAACGTAAATTTGCAAACAAATCAAGGTGTCTGCAAGCCTATATTACATATTACCGGGGTCCAAAGCTGCACGCCTTCAACTAGCAATCAATATTCTGCATAGCCACGTGTGAACAATGGTAATATTTATTGTGTTGAAAAATGTTAGCTAATTACAATAAATTCCCCAAAAATGTACTGTTCATGCCACCACGTGTGAAAGGTGCTGTTCAGCAACTTCATTTTTAAGGTTTTATATACGTTCTAAACTTATTCTTCCAACACGATCAGCCTAATAGCTAAGATCTATTCTTCTCTTGCATAGATGTGTGCATTTGTGTTGGCCACAATTGCAAGAGGAGGGAAAGGAGGCAATTTGATACATATCATATACCTTAGCCTTCCACATTAGACAATCTTCACTGCAATGTGTTCTACGTAAAAGACTAAAACTTACTTAAACGTTTACAGCTTCTGAAGTCACATTATAAAAACCTAAAATCCACTCCAGTTTAGACAGTTAAATATGCATTGAACACAGCATTCTAAGACAAAATAGCAATATGGGACTGATATACGTAAATACTGCAGCCTGTATGATCAACTACCAAGGAATGTGTACAAATGCACATTTCTAATGACAAACGACTTACAACCTTAACAAAAATATTCTAAAAAAGTAGCAGTGCTTCACTGGATTGCATTAGCATTAGTGAAATGTGCAGTGCAATAAATAGTAGGCTACAGTTGCTACTGTTCATTAAAACTTAACTTCACAGCATTAAATTGAAACATTAAAATTTGGCAGGATGCAACATATGAAATTAATTTCATGAAACAAACGGAAAATATGAAAACTTAAACAGCATAAAATCACAGCTAAATTTCTACCACACAACATATTACAGCTGCAGTTACTTAGTAAATTCTGTTCATGAATACTTCGTGGATACAGATTCAGGCTTGCAAATCTCACAACATCAAGCAAGATCGAAACATGAAAACTTCACAGTATCATATCGCAGCTACACCACATTACTACCACAAAACCTTTTGCAGCTACAGCTACATTTTAGTTGCACATTTTACAGCATCAACAATGTGGGGTTTACAAAAATTAGGGTTAATTGGAATGGGGGGTTACCACTGCATATTTCTTATTTTAACCCTGCTCAGGTAACCTCTAAATACAAATACAGTTGTTGTCCTTGCCCAAAATGGGCAGATTTTGTTTATTCGGACTAACTGACAGGTTTGGACGCGCGCGCGGGTTTTTGTACAACTTAGCAAGTCTTCTCAAGCTCATACGATCAGAAAAAAACAACGGTTTGATTTTGGAAAATTTTTTATATGATGAAGAACAAAAGCAATTCTCCGAACAAAAATGTGGGAAGTGCTCTTAACAAATGAACAAAAATGTGAAGAAAAATTCAAAAGTTCTGCCAGTAGTCGTCATTAGTGGTCGGTTTAAGGTTTAAACAGAACCTCATTTCAAGAGCGTGTTTCTATCTGCAATAGAAGTAAATTAGGTTGAGACATGAAATTTTTCTATTTTCATTGCAATTTTCAGCCACATTAATCAACCTTGCCCAAAATTGGCAAATTTTTTACGAAAATCAGGCACATAAGGTAAACTTGCCCAAAATGGGCAAATGCTTTACGACAATTGTTGGGCAATCAGATTGATCGCGGCACTGCTA
>JGI24158J21664_10003252_pt1 | contig 20294 bp, 16 predicted proteins | sample Ectturendosymbi3_FD_21664 | JGI IMG/M metagenome (IMG submission 21664) | reverse complement strand
AGTTCCTCGTCTGATTCCCACGTTATAGATTCAGTTTCGTATATTACTTCTATATTTTCACATTCAGACATATTTACATCGCCTAATCCTGCAATAGAGCATTGTTCATATCATTATTCTAGTATTAGATGGGCATTCGTTAACGTAACGTCTCGGTTGTAAGGGAATAATAGTCCCCATCCTTGAAGGAACTTCTCATCCCTTGCCCAATTGGGTGTATATTGGAATGTCTCTTGGTTGTCTATTCCCAGTCCCTGCACTCTTGAGGTTATGTCCACTCGTCGTGTGGCCCATTGGTAGTTGGTCATGAGCGTTCTTCGAGTCATGGCCTGTCATCTACGTTTGGCTTCAGGTTCAGTCGGTGGAGTGTCATGTATTCTTTGATACATTATCCACTNGCTGATTTACTTTTCTTTTGTTTCATCACTTTGTTTTTGGAGTCGTGTCGACCTTTCATTCCACCTTATTCTTTCATGATTGACTGCCTGTGGAGAGAATANTATCTTTTTAAAGTATTCGTATGCGCTAATATCCCTCCGTGGATTCTTGCTTATGCTTTCCCTGTGTCCTGACAGGAGACCAATTATTTCTTCTTCTTCCATAATCGCATGAAGATAGGGACATCCGGGACTTTCTTTTAAATGGGCCAGTAAGGGACAATCGTCTATTCGCCAAACCTTCTTCTCTATTCCGCAACAAAAGCATCTAGCCTTTTTGCCCGAAGGATGCGCTTGTGCATACCATCCTGCAACTACTATTCTATTTCGATCTTCAACGGGGTTCCCGTTTGGGTAAGAACCCCATGATTCTGCTCGCGCAGTTGCACTTATCATTCTTTCGTTGTACATGTGAAAATCGCTTTCAAACAGATCCCTCAATTTTTCTTTTACCAAGGGTCGATTCAACTCAGGCTGTACTGCGACCTCTGTTCCTCTCACACTTCTTTGCGGATCCCTTAGTCCAATTAATGCTGGACAAAGTGGATTCATCCAGGCGTGTATCAAGGTTAGGGTGCAGAAATCCGGCATTTCCATTACCACGCCTCCACACCCTTGACACCATAGTTTTTCTTGTATTCCTACAAATCCTGCCCTTTCTAATCTCCATGTTGCATGACGAAAGTTATGCTGCCAATTGGTATCTAATAGGGTCAGCAATCTTGCACCTCCATTCACCCAACTACTTCTCAGTATGTCAAAGAATTCTGTAGTGGTCAAATCCGTCATGATCAGGGTGTTCATCAAAGATTTGCTTGTCTGTTTATATTTTAATTTCTTGATCATTCTTTGTAACAACTGTTGGGTTCCCGCATCTTCTGGTTCTTCTCTGAGTTTATTTCCTCGTTCTTTTAGTTCTTCTGGAATTCCTTCCACCGTGATTGCCATAACTATCAGGTTTTTTCTACTTTTTATGTTCTAATCCTAATATCTGTAAATACAATATTTACACTTTATAATTGGCTTATTTTATCCATAATTTATTATAGTTCATATTTATTTTTATAATACTAGCGAACTCTTTTGTTTTTTTCGCCATTTCATAAACGTTACTACCGAGAAAATACCGTTTAATATTTGCAATATCAACACTATTGCTGTTTCGGTAGCGATATAATGAAAGTACGTCCAGTCGCGCCCACACCCGCTTGGTCTACCCGTGTGGTTAGTTCCATAAAACGCATTTATCATACGGGCATATACTACTTCACTTGTTGCGGTGGTGGTTGCCTCCCCCGCGACCAAAATCATTACAAAGGTTATCAGCAATATTATTAACATATTTCTTTCTTTTTCACCTACATAATACGATGATACAAATATGTTTTACACATACATCATATGATCTATATATTCATAACTTCGGATCTATTTACTCCGTTAGTTTATAATGCATCTTATATACACTTTCTCAATTAATTTTTTTCTTAGGCATAGCATTTACATATGATAATTCGTTGCTTATTCATAAATGTCACATGGCGGATAATTGCAAACATAATTCGCACAATTTGAATACAGCAGCTTTCATGATGACATTTATTTATAATATATCATATTGTCTTTGATGACTGGTCGAACCAGTCTGCCCGAGCTCGTCATTGTCACTCGAGCGTCTTTTTGTTCATAATTGTCTTTTGTTTCTTCGGGATCTGTTCCCCAACGGGAATCTCCCCAAAGTTCAAAAAATGTCTTGTTTTTGACTTCCTTTAGTATCTTTGGTTCTTCAAGGAAGCTTTCCTCCTTTTCACTTGATTTTCGAGTCTATAAACAAAAATACACTGATAAATATTTTAAAATCACCTCTGTGGCCATTCAGAGGGTGCTTATACTCATGGTGGGTGACCGGGGACCTCGTTCTTGTTTTTGAAAACAGTTGTCCAGCAACTTAACATTTTCTGCTTTGTCAAAAGGAGTAGCTAATTCCTCCTGATTCCGCCAAACTCGAGGATACCCTTTAGTCCTCCCACCATCAGTTCCCTATGCTTCTTCTCGCGCGATTTCACTCTGTAATTCTTTGCATTTTTGATTCATTTACAATCAATTCATTACTTTTTGCAATTTTTTTCCCCCTTGCTAGCTTCTCTCACCAGGTTCCCCCTTAAGTTCCCATTCTTCCCTTAAGGTTCCCTAATTTCGATTCGGATCATTAGAATTAATCGTTTCCCTTCCTTCGTTGTCCGATTGTCTTTATTGTTATTATTTTTTGAATTCTCTTTTTATTCCTTCATTACCTTAACGGCGTCTTCGCCTTCCCTGATTTTTTTGATTTTGAATCTCTTCCCAAAATCGGAAATCTCCCAACTCGTGGTGATATTCCGATTTTGCATGTTTAGTCCATTCCTCTATAAGCATGTGACGCCATGCCCTCGCGTTACGTTCTACCAGTTCCTCCACTGACAGGTAGGTTACGTCTCGTCGTAATACGTATATTACCATGTTTTGCACCTTTTCATTTCGTTCCACGTCTTCCCATCCTAATTCAGCTTCGTATAGTGCATATTCTATGGCATCAACCGGGCTCATAGTTGCTCCTATCTTGTGGGATTTTATAAATGTCTCGAATTGGTTTACTTTGGCGTGCCATGAGGCGGGGAAGGTTCGCTCTGCCCATTCCCAAAATTCTGCTATAGCTTCATGCTCACTCCCATATTTATTTATGTTGCCTAATAGCATCCCACACTTCACACTTATGGTTCGGTAGCCGTTCTCTACGGCTTGCCTTAAAATTATGCGCAATTTGTTTGCATCCGATATTTTTGGGTTGTCTCGGAATATTCCTTTAACGACTTCAAGCCACTGCGTCGTGGTTTTCGGATACATTGCCGGGATCAGCCTAATCGCATTTGCCAAATGAGAATTATCATCTTCAAAAGGCTTCCAGATTTCTGAAACCTTGTCGTTGCCCAACCCCAACACTCCTGCTGTTTTTACTTCCATCTGTTGTAACATTTTTGTCGCCACATCTACAGGTGTTGCCATGTTGTTATTTTACTTTACTCACTCTATGTTTTCCTATAACATAAGCAATAAATTAGGTGCTACACAACATATATTTAATAATATATTGAAAAAAAATTTTTTACAATTTACTTAGTTTTCTTAGTTTGGTTTACCAAACTATACTCCCTCCTTTTGGGATCTTTATTAGGTTCTACTCCCTCCTTTTAGTTGGTTATTCCATAAGCATAATTTCTTATTTTTATCTTATTTCTCTTAACCCTTAGTGGTTTGACCTGTGGTTTTGCTGGCAATAGTTGGTGATACACGAATTTCCGTTGTTGTGCTCCTACTTGTAGTAGCATGAATCGGGATCCTTTTTCTATTATCGGAAAGGGTCCCTTTAGCAAAGGTGCCAACTTATGACTTCTTTGTCTATCTTTCACATAAGCCCATGTTGCCTCTTTCCATGTTGTTCCAAACATGCTGACTGGCCCCATCGGTATGTATTGCGGAGGTTTGAGAGGTTGCGCTTCATCAAAAATAGGTATTCCAGGCGTACGCACCTGTATCCCATATGCTCGCATACTTGGAGAGGAGTTATTTTCCAGGTTAAAATAAGTGTTTATGGCTAGCACAGCAAAAGGCAGATACACCGGCCATTTGTCAATATGTTCCTGTGCTCGTAATATCGTGAGCAGCGTTCTATGTGCTCTTTCTACTTTTCCGTTACACTATGGATTGTATGGTAGAGTAGTTCTATGTTCTATTCCTAAAATTTCCATACACTTTTCCCATAGCCTGGATTTGAATGGGGTCCCATTATCGCTCACAAGAATCCTTGGGATCCCGAAATGACTAATGAAATGATTAAAAAATCCTAACACCGATTGTTGCGAGTTGGCGTACGTGACTGGGATGGCCAACATTAGTCCTGTGAACCTGTCTATTATTGTCAATAACTCGGTTACGTTAGGTATTATTTCATTGTTCCCAATGTGCAGATGGTCTACGTGGACCACTGCGAAAGGTTCATTGGGTGCTTGAAATTCTGCTGGGGCCAATTTGGCCCTTTTAAAAGCTTTGACTCTTTGGCAAATATCATAATTGTCCAACATGCCCTTTGTCTTTTTTCTCAGTTTAGGCCAATATATCAGCCTTCTTAACCGCTGGTATGTCTGTTTCCAGCTGAAATGTCCCCAATCATGATCCATTTTAATTAATGTCTCCAAGATACCTTCATCTGGTATCCATATTAAAGCGCGCTGTTTGGGATTGGTATTCAAAACCCATATGCTATTTTTAGTATCCCATTCAGCTTGGGGTGGCAGGTTTTCTGCCAACTGCGACTGAGCTATTTGTATGTTTTGCAACCATTCGTCATTTAGATATTTGGTAAGTTTGTTGAGTGGTTTGAGGAATTTGTCTGCCTTTTCCTGTTCATCTTCCTCACTTATTTCCTCTGCATGGTTTGCTTCCGTTTTTTCTAATTGTCGTAGCTTTATTCTGCTCAAGTGATCTGCAATCTCATTATCAATTCCATCTACGTGTTGTATATCCAAATCAAACTCCGACAAATATAACAGTCTTAATTTTCGAAATCTTAGCTTGCAATTCTTTGAGTTGATGATGTTGACCAATGGTTTATGATCCACGTATACAGTGCAGTGGTTCCCTTCCAGTAGGTAATGGAAGTGTTTTACACATCCTTCCAAGGCTAGTAACTCTTTATCTATAGCTCCGTAGGCTTGTTGTGCATCGTTTAATGATTTACTAAAGAAACCTAAAGGTTTTACTTCCTTCTTGTCCGTGAGCTGATAAAGTATTCCCCCTATTGCAAAGTCCGACCCGTCCGTAGCTAAATACAGAGGTCTTTTTCCATCATACGTGCTCACTGCCACTGCTTTCATTACCATGTCTCTAACTTTTACAAAGTCCCGTATCAAGGGTTTAGTCCATTTTACCTTAGTCTTGTTACTCATTCTTCGCTGGACCCCTGCTCCTACTTGATTTAACCTGCGTTGGTATTCTGCAATCCCTGGGAGGAAAGGCCTTGTGAAGTTCACTATCCCTAGGAACTTCCGCATCTCTCTGATGGTCATAGGTAAAGGCATTTTTTGTATGGCTTCTATATGTTTATAGGCGCAATGTACCTTCTTGTTGCTTATCCATTTTCCCAAAAATTTCATGCTGTCTTTTCGTAGTTCGCACTTTTTTAGGCTAGTAGTCAGATGAAACCGTGCCATGTAATAAGTGAGGTAGTACATTGCGCGTTTGTGTTCTTCTTCATCGTCATTTACTAGTAAAATGTCGTCTATGTATACCAGAAAGTTTTGTGGTATTTCTGGCAGTCCCCTCCTTTCTCTATCCTTATTGTACCAGTAGTTTGCTAGCCCCACGACGAAGCTGCTGGACATTGAAAATACCCCCATTGAGTTTATCCAACCCATGGGGAGCTTTCTGAATCTGTACTCCCTGGATCAGTAGCAATCCCCAACAATGGCCTTGATTCTTCATCTACGTCCACGTGGTAAAAACCTTTGGTCAAATCGAGCTTAGACATGATCCCCCCTCGACTAGCATAATTGGGTAGCTGGTCTGTTCGTGGGAGATTAGCATCTTTAGGGATAGTCTTTTTATTTAATGTTCTGAGATCCACCACCATTCTTTGGGGCGCATTTGGGTCTGCCCTGGCCACCATAAACGACGAACTTTGACACACCGTTTCTCCTTTCTCTATTATCCCTTTGTCTTCGGCATCTTTGAGGAACCTAGCTTGCTCTGCAGCTGACTTTTCCGATAATTGATATTGTGGCGCAAAAAACATAGTTGCTCCCTCTACTAGCTCAACCTTGCACTTGTACGGCAGGCGTGAATCTTCTTTTAAGTTTTGCTTTTCCATTTGTAACCTTGGGAACAAAGCCCATAATTGAGCGAACCATTCTTGGTTCATTACATCCTTCTGTTCGGGCGCTGGTGGACACATCGGTGTGGGAAGAGTTTCTAGGTATTCCTTAGCCTCCCCTTCGGTTAATATTTCTTCTGAATATTCAGGTTTTTCCTTATTTGCTTGTGCTTGATTTAGCTCCACTTGAAATTGGTTTATCTTGTCGTTTACCTTTTGATTTTGGCTCAACTCCTGTAGTAACGGTAAGAAGTTTTTGATCACCGTACTTACTCCTATTAGATTATAATTTAACGTGTGCGGGGGCATCACTATGAATTTTAACGTTACATAGTCATCCTTGTGTGGTACCTGGATTTCTGCTTCCCCTAATGACTTTAGTCCCCCACTTCCTTGTTGGATATTGGCCACTGATACACTCACGGTCCGATCTATCCTTGCTAACTCTTGCTTATTCAATACAGAGGCATCAATTATATTTCTATTGGCCCCTGTATCTAGTAAGAAAGTTCTGTCATGCCTCTTATCATCTATAAACACATAACTTGATTTTGCTTTTGGCTTTTTAGAGGTTTGAAGAAAGTTTGCCTCGGCGTTCAAGTCCTCTAATTTAGTCCTAAAAAATCTACTTTAGGCAACTCCATTTCGTTTCTCATGGGCGCAGACTGGGCCATGAATGCCATGGCTTGGTCATATACCATAGGTGCTCTAGTCGTTTCACTCTTCCACCTTTCATTAGGCCCTAGCCCTTTGGCAAAATTGGCCTCTGCATGCTCGGCTGGCAATGCAGGCTCATCGTCTTCAGTCGGTGGTGAAGGTGGGTTTGCCCATGCTGCTTGTGGCCGTCCTTCTTCTCTTATCTGTTGCCTATATCTTTCGGCCTCTTCTCGGGCTCCGGGTGGCGCTGATCTATAATTTTGTTCATAATTTCGACCTCCCCGGTAACCGCCTCTACCACGATTTCCATTCCAATTTCCATTACCTCCCCTGGAATTATTATTATACTGATTGCCATTCCAACCATTTCGATTTTGCCAATTTCGATTTGGATTCCAATTGCCCCTGCCGCGACTCCAGTTTCCTCGGCCCCGATTACTTTGCGGTCTCTCAGGGCATTCTCGTTTAAAATGACCTTCTTTGTGGCAATAAAAACATTTAAGGGGTGCTCTCTCTTGGTTTTGTTCGCTTTGCTCTACTTCCTGTGCCTGCAACGCGGAAATTACCTTATCTAGCTTTTTATTAAACTCTTTCATATCGAATTTAGTCTTTTTTACTTTAGGTATTTCGGTTTGAGCGACCGCCGCCGTGGGCAAGTCTTCTTCGCTTTCGCTGTCACTATCAGAGTCCCCTTCATATTGGTATATTTCTGCTGATTCTATTACCCCTGCGCTGTCTTTTACGCTTTCCCAAATCGCAGTTATCTCTTGTTCCCATTGGTGTATTGGTTTTTGAGTTATTCTTAATTGTAGGGATATATCAACCTTCGATGCAAGTGCTGCCTCCAGTTCCTCGCGTAGTGCTGGTTGTTGGACGACGTCATCCCACGTTAGTTGTACCTCGGACAGAATATTGGCTATTTTGTCTGCCGGGTTTGTTCGCCAATTCCATCTCATCTCGCGCAGCTTACGTGCGAGAATACTTCTCTTTTGTCGCGGACTTAATTGATATTTACTCCTCATCCACTGGAAGAAGGTGGCCAGGACTTTTTGTTCCTGTAAGGGCTTTCCAGCGGCTTGTACTAACAAACTGGTTGCCTGAGCAGCTACTTCAGTGTGCCCTGTCAGTTGTGGTATTAATGCTTGTAACGCCAAGGCCTCTTCCCCTGGTCGTCCTCGACTCAGCAATTGTTCCATGAGGGTAGCCCATGATATTTCTTGTCCTGGCATCAGTGGCATCATTACCCTTTTTAAGTCTTGTATTCACAGATTCCTGTCATTTGGTTCTGCTTGCGTTCTTGACTCGTCATCAGTCTCCTCTCCTTCACTAGCTGAAAGTCGGGGGTACAGTCTTTTTCGTGGTGGGCTGACCGTCCAGTTCAGGGGGTCTCCTCTTTCCCTTTCGCATGTTATTATTTCCACCCTTCTGTGGCCTGGCCTTATACCTGTCTCTCTAGGCGTATCTTCCTGCCCCATCGTTGATGACAGTTCTTGGCGTGGGTCGTTGCCATCCCCATGACGGGCCTGTGGTGAGTGGGTCCTTTCTGTTTTATAAGTCTCTTTTAGTTCATAATATTCTTTCTGTGCTCGAACCACCGCTTCCCGTGCCCGTGCTACCCTTTCTTCTAGTTCTTTTACTATTTCCGCTCCTATCTGCCGGGCTTCCTCTTCTTCTTCTTTCGCCAGCCTATCTTGCGCCCTTCTCAGTCTCTCTTTTTCTGCCGTGGCTTCCTCCAGACTGGCGCGCCATCTATCTTTGCCGTTGACCAATTCTATCTCAGTTACATTGGCCTCTACGGCTGGTACATACGATGGTGGTGGTTCGCTTATTTTATCCTTAGTTGGTGCACTAGGTTGGGCGTTCGTCTCCCCTCCTTTTCCTAATGCTTCTTGGTCGTTTTTATGGAACAAATTGCCCGTTATTTCTTTAGCGATTCCCCCTAAGGTTCCTGTTTTCCCTTTCTTCTGGCTTTTTACTAGGGCTTTGGCACATTTAGCGAAGCTTCTATTTTTGTTTTTTAGTTCATTTACTTCCGTCGTGAGGGCTGCCTCGCTAGCTTTAGCCGCCAGACTATGTCGATGCACCGCGTCTACGACTTCAGTTACCACGCCCACACTCCGTTGGGCTTCTAATGCTTTTTCCCGCAGATCATTTTNTCTTTCAGCGTTTTCTTTTTCAGCCATTTTTGTCTGTCTTATGTTTTTCTTTTACAATTCCTATAAGCAAACAGTATTTTCAGTTAATCATTTAGCCTCTTCATGGTTTATTACTACAGTTTCCTCAGGTATCTGCTCGTATTCTTTTAAATACCGTGGCTCAGCTTTGTCTTTTATATATCCTATTTCATGAGGCAGGGTCCATAATACATAAGCGTACACCTCTACCCCCTTCGTCACATCCACTATACTTCTGGGTGGTATTTGCAGAGCCGTATGCATCATGGTACGTGCTTTTTCATAGAATGAATCTGCTAACACTGATCCCCTTTGATACGTAGCGTGTGCCGCAAATAATGAGTGCTTTAGTTCATCGGTAAATGCGGACATCTGTTTCTCGGACAATGCTGGTCTGTCTGCAAAGACAGGAAATCCCCCTTTTGGCATTTTCAATTTTACTTGTGATATACTTCCTGGTGCCAATTGCTTCATCAGTTTATGGAACTTTTGGCTATTCTCAATGTACCAGATTGCTGTTACCCACAGATTGGGATTATTCACCCTCATTCCTATGGTTAGTGCGTCTTTTTTTGCCTCATTAGCTGCTTCGACCCATACTCCTTTCATGGCCGGGGATAACAAAGCCTCATATTTCCTCTCAACCACTTTAATCAATCGTTCTATCGACCCCAAGTTTTGCGTCATTTCCAAATTTATACCTCCATAATCATCCGCTCTTATCATATCGATGTTGCTAGGTCTTATTGCCATTATCATTTGTGCCGCTATGGTCATGGGATGTGCTCTCCATATCCGTAGCCCCCGTTCTTTCAACACCTGGGTCTTCATTAACTGTACCAACGGTGAACTTACATATTTTTTTCTCTGAGTATTCTCTATCTTATACGGGCATCGTTGTATCGTATAAATGTCTTGAATTGCCACAATTGCCGAAAAATAGGACTGTTTTAAATGTCCTATTAGGATGTTTTCCTTCAACGCCTCGGATTGAGTTACCGGTAGAACTTCCAAAATCAAAGCGTATGATAACAGGATCTCTGGGGCTTGCCATAGTATCAAGTATTCCACGGCCACGAACGCACTATTGGCTATCAAAAAGTTATCTTTTATCCAGTCCATTACAGACTGGATCACCAAGGCAGTGGACATCCTTTCCATTTCCATCCACCTATGCGCGTAATAATTTGTTATCGCCATTCTCTACGTTTTATTTATTTACCTGTAAAAGAACACACCTTTTTGTGTCTTCCATACTTTACTAGTCTTCAAGCGCCCATGCCAGCGATGCGACTATATCTTGTGGATAGTTATGCTTTTGACATAAGTATATGGACCTGGATGGTGATACTTCCACTGCTTCAGATTCTCGTTTCTTGCTTTCACGTGCGGCTATCATGGTCAATTCCTTTTTTCCTATCATATCCATCAAACATGTGCGTGCCTCTTTGTCAAACTGGCGTAGATCATAAATTCTTTCCTTTATTCGCACCACTATCCTGGTAGGGCTCCCTTTTACATAATACATTCTTACACATTTATGGCAATAACAGTACCCACAATGAAAGTGCCTCCCACATTCGTGATTTATAATCCAGTGCATTTGTTCCCGCGTTCATCGCCAGCGTCGGGCACGCTTGTCTTTGCCCCTCATGTACCGGGCTAGGTCAACACGTAGTTTTACGTGTCGTCTATTCCAGGCACACAATTTCTTTATGAGATGGAATTCGGCCCTGCCGCCTGGCTTGGTGTTCAGTAAGCGTCTTTTTAGGTCGTAAGTCGCGCATTCCTCTTTCCAATACAACCAGAAGGCTAGGCCTTCATCATCAGGTAACTCATCCATGGGTATTACCACCTTTTCTGCATATTTACACCTCCTGTCTCCTTTTCCCCCTTGGCGGGTACTTGCCATGTTTATACACTCCTACTTGCCTGTATGCAGGTTAAAGCTTTGGGTTCCGTTTCATATTGCTCACGCAACCGGGTTTACGGAGTTCCTAAAATCTCGTGATGCCTTTCAGACACCAGCAACAATCTTGGAGTGTCTTAAGGACCCTCCGCAGTTGACTGCGGCTTCACCGCCTTCCGCTACGAGATTTGCAGTTATGTGACCCATATGACCGAAACCTACTGGCCCGTGGAACCAAAACCACCGGTTCCCCTACTAGTAGGTGACAGCTCCTTTGCTTCCTTTATAGTTAACTTGGGATTGGACACGAACAGTAACTGTCCAATACGATGTCCTTTTCTAACGTGATAGCGCGTGGCACTCAGGTTGGCTAGGGTTATTCCTATCTCGCCCCGATAATCATGGTCTACAAGGCCGGGCTGCCCTGCAATTCCTTTATCCCTTAGCAGTCCTGATCGCCCTAGTAACAGTGCACACCATCCTTCAGGGATCTCTATGGCGAACCCCAGGTTTATCTTGGCCCATAATCCTGCAGGTATCCATTTATCTTCTATAGCATATACATCCCAGCCTGCAGCCCCTGCAGTCGCGCGCGTAGGCATTTTTGCCCAGGCATTGATTAATTTTACTTTTATCTCCATTCTAATATTCCTGAAAGCAGATAGGATGCTTTCTTAGATTTACCTCAATTTTACACACGGAAAGTCCGAATTTTCTCTCGTATAGTTTCTCCACAGGTTGGGCATCGCGACACATGTTCCATGCAACTTTCACAGATGTTCAAATGCCCGCAGGGTAGAAGCAACACTATAGCCTTTTTCGTCCGACATTCTTGGCAGTTCATGCTATCTTCTAGTGCCTTTAATCGTTTTAGCGGATCATCCTTCTTAAGTGGCTCAGTTTCATCGTCGCTGCTTAGCATCTCGGATTTGTCTACCGTTTCTTCTAATAACGCGTTCACCAATGTTTCGACCTGGCCAAAACCTCGATCATGGTGTTTTAGTTGTTTTGCAACTGCATTAGTAACATGTTCCTTATCAAACCCCATTTTTAATGCTTCTTGCGCTATCAGGGACGTTTCGACTTCAACGTGCGCCCGTTGCCTCAGCTCCAATTCTTGTTGCCGCGGGTCTATTATTACTGGCTTTGGCATAGTAAACGCTTCTCGCAGTCTTCTTGACCTAGTGAATTCGTTATCCCTTCCTAAACCCGGGAAACGGCTGGTAACTCCTTCAATAAACTCCGGTCCTTTATTCCTTAGCACAAATTCACAAGTCGGAATCCATTTGGCATGTTCAAACCAAGGATTGTCATTTAGAGCCCAATTTTGCAAACCACTGTTGCAATACCAGCACTTTACTTTATCTCGAATTCCCAAGTAGTATAATCCGGCTTCTGCCATGTCCTGCATAGTTGCCCTAATGTTATTACGAGCCCAGGGTACAGCATGGTCCCTGAAAGTCGAAAGTCGTTGCTCATGCGTGGCCATGTGCGGATTTATTGGATTTTCACAAGGGAACATTTCTCTCAAGGTGGCTGCGTGTGATGCATTCCGGGCCGCCCCGGTGCTGTTTCTAAGAGTCGCACTGGGATTAACATCTGTTGTACGTGTAACCAATTGCCTCACTGGCGGTACAACGTGCGCTTGCGGACTTGCTAACGTGGTTTGAGTAGCCCTTGATTCTATCCCGCGTTCTAATCCTCGCTGCCCCATTAGTCGTACCTCACTGACTGGTATATTATGTTCCCTATTTTTGCAGTCAAACTGGCACCACACCTCGTGCCATTTCGCATCCCTTGGGTTCTCGTCAGCTTGCCAATCTGCCACTTGTTTCCCGCATCGTCCACATCTTACCCTGTCCTTGTAACCCGTGTAATAGAATCCTGCCTTAACTAATTCCCATGGATTCTGTTTCGCAGAGCCTGGATATTCCATGAATGTGTACAGTCTATACACTTCGCGTCTTGGATCACCAGGCATGATATAAACACATTGTTGTCCCGGAGGATCCCGGGCTGGGCACACATAACCATCTCCTTCAACTGACATGTGTTTTCCTATTTCTACTTCCTGAAAACATGACAGTTATTAGTACAATCTCTAGGTGCGAATGCTAGTTTCGCACTAGGGGTTTTTACTCCCCCCTTTGGCTCACCTTTAATGTGAGCTCCTCTCCCCCTATTTTTCTTCAGGTCGGAACTATCTGTTTGACCGCCTTAAGTTCATGATGCTTGTCTTGTTTTTGCTTGGCTCCTCTTAGGTTTTTTATTATCATGCTGACAATTATTAATACCACTATCACGATGACTTATATAATTATTATTTTAAAACGGCTCCCTAATTCTTTTTCAACAAACCCTATCGCCTCCTGCCCTATCTTTTCTATAGCTTGTACCGGTTGAGTCATCACTTTGTTGAAAGCTTGTCGCATCATTCTCCCACTATTGTGCAGGGATAAATTGCTTAGCTCAGGGACGAAATGCACTTGAATGGGTTCCGGCCTTGTTTGATTTATTCTTATAGACAGATTAGCGACCTCATCTAGGTGATCTTGTATTTGGCTCGTTAGTGCATCTAGGTTTTTTGTAAACGGGAGGTTCCTTTCTAATAGCTCTTCACACGTTAAGTTATTTAGTTTTTGTTGGATCAAACTGTTATCTGTTTGATAGGTTGTATTGAGTTGTTTTTCTAGTGCTTGCAGTCTCAACACTCCCTGCCGTAGTTGCCACGAGTATGCTACCCCTGCCTTAATAAACTTCTTACTGGTATTGGTTAAGGCATTCGTTACCGTTTTTAGTAAAAAGGTCTGTGCGTCACTTTGCCTCTGATTTAGAGTGGCCTCGTTTAAATGGGCCTTGGCTAATGTGACTAAGGTGCGCTGATTTGATGATATTTGTTGCTGTAAAACCTTATCTTCAAGAGCTTGCGTTTTTACTGTTTGAAGTAGAAGCTTTATTGTAGCCACTTCCGATTCTGATAACTCTTCAACTTTTGAATTTAAGTCTTGGATTTGTCTGCTTAAGTTGCCTATGGCATTGTCTGCTTGCCGAAACCGAACATTATTGGCAACTGCCCTGGTGTTCATTTGATCATTTAGTTCCTGTTCCACCCCCTGTATCCCTTCGTATCCCGCATAGTCCCCTACCCCCTGGACAGCAAACGCGGTTACTATGGCTAATGTAGCGAAAACTTGTCGTTTGGCCCTTTTACTATCCGAACTGGGAGGGAAAAAGACTACTGACTGCGTATGATCTGGCAGTACTGATTGATTATTGTAAGGATCGTAAAATGAAGCTGCATATCTTATTTTCGTTTCTATATCTACCATACGTTTATGACATTTGGCATCGCGTCGTTTTTCCTGGCATTTATCTCCCCACATGGCAGGGTAGCCTTCGAGTGGGTGAAATTGAGCATTCTGAATTGTTTCGGCCGTTCTGGTGATTTCTCCTTGCCTTTTTTGAGATTCAGAATATAACACAACCAGACCTTGTTTAGTCCTCGTTAGATGACTAGGCGATACTTGACTCGGCATTAGGGCCTTCATACTATTTACCCACACAAACGATGGCCCCACTGAATTGGGTCTTGCTACACCCGGAACGAAAGTGCACGCAAACCGCCCTCCGTTTCTAGGTTTATTCATTAAGACTGGGCCTAGAGCCTTCCATGATTGTGCATATCCTGACAACGAGTACGGGATGGATAGCGTATTTTGCTCACCGGTTCGCTGGCCAAACCCTAAGCTGACTTGTTTGTTTAGTATTTCCATAGAGCAGGTTACTGAGACTGAAGCATGATCCACTAAATAAAACATTACTGCGCTCAATATATAGTTTACATAGTCGGGAGGCACTGCACCCTTTCCATGTAATTGGCCAGTTTTTAACCACCTGTTTTGTGGATTAATGTTGGGGTCGGTGGCCCTTTTCGTACTTAAACTATACAGGTAATTATAATCTTCCCAAAAGAAATCTTTGAAGCCTTTCGGATAGTTCTTTGTTAAATTAACCAACGTTACGACCCTATAATCCAAGTGCCTTTGAAACAGTAATTTTTCAGGTGGTCGTGGAGTTTTTAACTTAAGCAGTGGCCACCCATAAACATCTCGTTCTTTTGGCATATCATATTGCCAGAAATATTTAGGCGGTACGCTGAACCGTCCTCGATGGGTTATTCCCATCCACAGCGTCCAGTCATCTAGCACCCGTATCCAGCCATTAGAGGTTGCCTCTCTTATTTCTACGAAGCAATGACACTCCGGCACATATTGTTTATAGTCATCTTGGTAACTTCCTTCATTCCCAAATCGCGCCTTCGCATGAGTCGTGGTGTTTACTCCAATCAAACCATAATGGGGATGAGCGTAGATGTGCTCTATGGTGTTCCCCATATCTCGTCCTGCAATCATTCCTAGTGGTACTCCATGTACTGGTCCTGGCTCCCGTAGTCTGCAGTACCCTTGCTTAACAAAATTAGGTTGCAGGGTACCTTGATTAATTGTCTTTATTTGCGTTTTATTTAGCCCTACTAGATAATCCTTTGCCAGTTGAAACTGCATCCCTGCACAGCACGCTGCCTCTACCACCAGAACCATCAAGAATTTTATTGTTCTCTTCGACCAATACTCTGTTAACATTCTCTCTATCTGGTTGAATATCAAAGAGGAGTCCTCGTTATTCACCACGCATTTTATGCATACCTGCATCTTTATTCCTTGTTCCGCTCTTTTTTATTTTTAAAAGGTCTGCACTTATTATAAAGCGTGTTTTCTCCTGTGGTTCAACACGATGGAGAAAAAGTTGTCCTCTTTTTCCTTCTATCAACACTAAGGTTTCATTTACCAATTGAGGCCCTGCCTCTGGGCTCCCTTGTTTTCTCCATTCGTCAAGAATGTCTTTTTACCCACGTTCTATACCGCTCTGGCTTAGCGCCTTTAGTATCCCTTGTTTCATACAGGTTTTTTACAATCGCATTAATGGGTGGATGCAGTCGAGTTATCTCTTCCAGGTCTGGTAGCGCCTTTTTTATCCTATGCGCTAGATCCTTTGCAATGACGTATTGCAGCCACGTAACTTCCTTTCCAGGCAATAATAAAGCTCGGGGATCAGCCCTGCGAGTCGCAAGCGACACAATTCCCGCCTTGTAGGCTTCCCTTAATGCATGCAGATAAATTAATCGTTCAGCCTTATTTTTTTGTTGACTATCCATTTTATATTTTCCTGCATTTATATTACTTATTAATACCTTTCATAAGCGCACACCGTTGTTCCGCACCAATGCTTGGCTCGGGACTTGATCGGTTACATCAAATCGTTGCTCGCTCGCAAGGCCATAGTAGTTCTTTATCTCATTCACCGTCACATATCCCATTAATCTTCTTACGTGTTCGCATTCAGGTGAGCGTCGTACATGGGCCATCAACGCATTCTTACTTAGGTCCAGGCTGGACATCTTCACACCACAGTAATAACATCTTAATTCACCTGACTTGCCTTGAGCATATAACCCCATCTTTGCCCATACCCGTGAAACAACCCTTGCATCCGGTTTTATCACCGTATAATAGCGAAGCTCCTCGTTTTTCATACGTGGTTCAACGGGTCTGGCCAGTGGGTATTCAATCACATGTCCAGCGCTATTCCATAGCTTGTCTGTGATCTCTAACTTCTCTAACTTATCTTGCAGAATTAGTCTATCGTTTAGCAGGTCACACCATGGGAAAAAGACACAATGATAATTTCGTAGAATTTCTTCGCTACATGGCATTTCCAGTTGCCCCCCGCAGGATATGCATTGCACATAATTCTCATGCCCAGTATAATACCACCCTTCAGCCGCGACCCACGCGGGTCCCCATTCCTGTTTGTTTCGCAATGTTTCTCTCCTCCCCTGAAGTGTTTTTAAATCAAAATTCTCTAACCACTTCTCACTCATAAATTTGCATAAACCCGTTAGTTCCTGTAAGGGTTGTAATAAAAAGGCCATCTTGGGTGTGCGCGAATCCTACCAATGCCTTTAGACCGCTATTTTCCGTTTTCCAAAAATAACCCCGTTCGTAAACTCCCTCCGTGCGTGACTTCCAATAAAGGGCCAGTCCAACGGAGAAAAATTCCTCTACTGTTAGTGAGTCGAAATCAATTAGTTCGTCAGATAGCTGTGCTCTTGCCAGTTTATTTGATATATCTTCGTTTTTCCTTATTGCCAGTCTCAGGTCTTCTAATGTTATAACATTCATATCCTACACCTGAAATTACATAAATAACTTAATTACTTTTTAGCATAGGTTTTCCTCGTTCAAGAGCATACTGCCCCTGTAAGGATAAGTCATATTTAAATATGTCAATAAATCATCATATTTTACTCCTATATACGTGGCCAGTCGTCCAACTTCTCCTGGCTCCGTTACACAGTTTTTCTTTAGATAGTTATGTATATAGTTCTGTCATAATGCAGAATTCCAGAGGGCTTGAGCTGATAGCTGAAACATTGTTCCTTGCTTATGGATGTCTTCCCCATTACCCTGATTAGCGTGGTTCGGGATTTGACTCGTTCCCGAACCTTGCAGTTCAGTGTCTGTTACCACGTCTTCTAGCTTTTGACTCCCTGTCCTCTGATCTTGTCCTCCGCAAATTTCATTGATGATGTCCTCAGTTAATTCAGGTAAGCCATACTCAGCCATGATTCACCAGTTTCTTTTTAAATTCACTTATTACTCTAAGTGCTGTGTGCATTTTCATATGATTAGTTCATTTTTCGTTTACTTAGTCTTTTCCTAACCCTGATTTTTTCACTTTTTTCGTTTTACCGAGCCCTATTTGAACATCGGCTCTCCCTTGGCTTAACACGATCGCGCTTTGATCGCTGCCACTCTCATCTTTCGGGTTCACAGAGCCGTTGGTCTCCTATCACCAAACCACTATTTCTATGCTCCTCAAGTGAGAAGTCTTTCTAACTCACTAGCTCACACACCTTAAAGGTATGCTTTTAGAACTTTTAAACCCCTGGTTTAACATCAAACCACCGTCATGATTGACGACTGTTTGAAGTGAGTGCAATGTTTGTGTGTATGTTCGAGCAACGCGCATGCTTGATCATCAACTTTAACGCCGATCGATCACTAGTGGCTGATCATGAAGTCAGACTCCGGTAGGCTATCCCCTGCAGAATACTTTCCGCTTTAGGAGCTCCACCGGTTAAACAGAGAAAGCTATCTCACAATCTCTGTAGAGTCACTTCTGACCTTCCACAAAGGGACAGGGTAGGATGACCCTCTTCCATGTTGCTCCTTTTCCCTTAGGCATTGTCGGGTAGGACCTCCCAAGCCACTTGTCGTGAACAGGTGTACTATGATCAACCCTATTGTAACTTGTAGAGTTGCACCTATAGTGCGTCCTACTCTTATAAAGTCCTGCAACCCTGCACCCTTAAGCACAGCCCCTCAGAGGACATCAAAGCAATTCGAGAAACACCTTTATTAATTTTTTATGTACTTCGAAAATCGTTCTGTCTTGCTTACTGGACAGACATATTATGACGTTCCTTCGTGACGGCTTACTGTCACATCAACTTGGCTTGACTGCGTAACGCAGGTTCCATTGATTTGCACAAAGGCAAAACAAGGCTCTCCCTTGTCAGTGGTAGACATCACCGCGCTTATTCACACTATCGTTAACTGCGCCAGATCCACAAGCGACTGCCTTTACTGTGGACCAGAGGTGTTTCCCGAATGCACCAAAACCATTAACTACTTTTTGGTGAACACTACATACTTCAGACGGTTCTTATTCATATCCTAATTACATTGCCTAGTCATTCCATTTATTCACTACCTACTATCAACTACATACAGTTTACTTAGCTTTGGCCCAGCATTGCCAGGCTTGTTTCCTTCCATTGAAGTTCAACCAGTGTAGTGAAACGTTGTCTGTATTAACTAACTCACTGTGGATTGACTAATCATCACCTTACTGTCTTCTGGCAGACTGTCTGCCCTGACTTTCAGAGGGCTCCCCCTCTCTTTTGCAAGTCTTTTGCCCTTTCCAAGCAAGTCTTGATCAGACAGCTCCATACACTATTCACTATATACTATTTATTCTTATTGCATGGCATGCAGTTCCTCGAATGACTTGGATACTCTAAGGCCCGTAAAGCATGGTGTATTGCCTCACCGAAGTGTCATACTAATTTGAAGTTAACATTGGGATTCTTCAATTTCTCGGCGGCAATCTGAGGATCCAAACCCCGCAGAAAGTCGTTGCGGACCTCAGTATGCGTCACAATGTCGGCAACTTGGCTAGTCCCAAAGTTCAAAAACTTTCTAAGTCCCACTAAAAATTTTATTTTCGAAATTTGCAAAAATTTTTCCAAAAGTAAAGAGTTTATGAATTATCATACTGGATTCAAAAAGAATTTTCAAGAAATTTTAAGTACTCTGGTTTTTATAGCCATAACCATTTTGACTCCTGTTTTGTGACGTCATCAAGCTTCTGACCCCCCTGGGCTCCTAAATACTGGTCCAAAAATCACCAAACTTGTCTTAATGTGGTCCCATTAGGCCAATTGATCCCTTTGTTAGATTTTAATTTCGAAATTTGTGTGAAACCAGCGTTTTTGCCCCCCTGACTTTCAAGGCCCCCTGTTGGGCCCTATGGGCCCAATGAGCCGCCCTCACCTGATGGGCCCTTCCTAAGTTCATACTCTGAACCCTTATAACTAATAAAATTGTTAGAATNAATTTCCCCCTGGAAATGAGCCGGGCTCCTAGTGGTCAAAAAACGTGAAAAAGTCCTATCCTTTTACATGCATTTTAGCTTTGGCCCCCCTGAGTCGGGCCCATACATTTTAAATACGAAAAAAATTTTCTTGGCCAGAANCAAAGTTAAAGTCTTTGGCCATCAACGGACACCATTGATTGTGGCCTACGGCCAGTGGTTCCTGAACAGCANGGGCCAGAAAAGGCCCTACTACTAAAACTTTTCGAAAAAATTCCTAAGTCCAAAAATGCCTTTACAAAATTTTTTCTAAGTCCAAAACTCTTAAAGTATCGGTCGTAGGTTCGATTCCTGCCCTTGTTGNCCCCCCATGGGCCCTTTTGACGCCTCGAGCCACACGTTGGGCGCCAATTTTACGGCCGAATAATCCCGCTGGACTCAATAACCTAGCTCAGTGCCCTTGTCCACGAGAGGCTCGGTGTAAAACAAGTTGTGCT
>JGI24158J21664_10003251_pt1 | contig 20295 bp, 11 predicted proteins | sample Ectturendosymbi3_FD_21664 | JGI IMG/M metagenome (IMG submission 21664) | reverse complement strand
CCATGTCCTTGCTCAGTGCCCCTTCCACTGCCAGCCAATCTCCATCAGCATGCATGATTGCTAGGTCGTCAGCATATGCATACTTTCTGGAGGTGGTGGCTGGCAGGTCAGAGGTGTAGATGTTGAAGAGAAGGGGCGCCAGGACAGATCCCTGTGGGATGCCGTTCTTGAGGTGTCGTAACCTGTTCCTTTGACCATTTCCAGTGGTAAGGGTAAAGCTGCGATTGCTAACCATCTCCATGATAATGTGGACCATGTGTCTTTTTATAGATGCTCATTGCTCATCTATAAAAATTTTGGGGTTTACGTGTAATGTGTGAAATAAAATTGATTTGCTTAGAACAGAGGTTCCCAACCTGGGGTACATGTACCCCTGGGGGTACATTTGCCAATCCGAAGGGGTACATTTAAGGCTAGCAATAGAAGAGAAATATATATTTACATATTTTTTATTTCCAACTATTTATACATATATCAGTGAATATTATTTTCAAAAACTGTTATATGCTGATTTTTAAATATATCTATGATTAATCATGACAAGATGTTTTGTCATAAGAAATTTTAGGGGTACATATTCATCTGTTAAAATGCTAAAGGGGTACCTGCTTATATTTCAAAATGCTGAAGGGGTGCATGCTCATTTGTGGGAATGCTGAAGGGGTACATGGTCAAAGAAAGGTTGGGAACCCCTGGCTCACAACCTAGTCCATTCATTTTTTAATAGGAAGTCAATTTCACGTAACACTATTTGTCACTCCTGAAATCTTATTCAAATACATTCTTTTCTCCAGATTCGTACATCCATGCTATGTTTTATCTTGTATCTTATTTATTCTTAATGCAAATAACTTCCTCAATCAATTTTTAATCTCACGCACTAGCTGTAAACAGTGTGGAAATCAAAAAACATGTATGTGATTAGTCATGCATGAAGTAAAGCATGCATTGCATTTACACATTGTTTATAATGAGTACCCAAGATAGAAAATAGAGTGAGCAAGTTTATTGAGCTAAGTCTAACCACGATGTCAGAAAGAAAAACAAGAGTTTTTCTCTGTTAACATGCGTTAGTTTGTTAATGCATTTTCGTGATTTTATCATTTACAGCTGCATTGCAAGTAGTAAAATGTTATGTTGTTTGTTTTTAAGTGAAATATAGCATGAAATACAGTATTAACACAGCATTAATACATCAAATACTGTAACAATGCATTGATATAGGATATGTAGATCAAGGATAGCAGGGTTGTTACATAATGCTTACTGTCTATTGAAAGAAATCCTTTCTCAGCACAGAATCAGACACTAAGATCTTACAGAGTATATAGTAGGCATCATCAGCTCTTATTCAAATAGAACTTACTGGTGATAGAATTATAATTACACCTGTATGTGTACCCTTCACAATCAAGTGGAAGCAGAGTTGGAGTCAAGAGGTTTTCGGATGAAAGTGGTATGTAATGACAGAATATTAATGACTTTCATTAAACATTATTTTCCCCCAGTCCAACTAGGTTTTGAAACAATAGGTCAGTGTTTGTACCTTATATATATAATTTGACTTTATAATGACCTGATGCACTGCTAATACTAAAAAGTAATGCCATTTGCACAGGAAACCATATTTTCCTTATACATTGTTGCATTATTGAGCTCTGGATATTTTTTACTAGGTGCAGTGGATGCAGCAATTTGTCCTTTTTTTGTTTTCAGAGTGATGAAATCTGTAATCTTTGCAAAGACGGAATGGCAATGGTAGATGGATATTTAGAGCAAAATGCTACACAAGAAAAAATTGAGAATGCTCTAATGCAACTGTGCGCTAGCATTCCTATTGCTCAACTAAGCCAAGATGTAAGATGTGTGTTTATGTTTAGATAGTTGTATCATAGTTGTTGAGTTTTTCTAGTGCTTAATAGATATATTTGTCAAGCTCATGTTACATTATTCATTGCTGACCATGTGGTTGTAGTGTTATATGATTGAGTATATGTAAATATAACTGTTTTTTTTGGTCATTGACTAATTATTTTTGGAATGAACAAAAAAATTAAGTCGATTTAGTTGCAATGATGTTTTCAGTCAAAAAATATCTGAAAACAAAGAAATGACAGATGGTTTTAAGCTGTTTCAGACAAATGACTGAAATGTCTCAGTGAAAAAAACAGAAATATGAGCATGCTAAGTATAATATTCTTGTAGTTTAATGAGAATTGTATAAAGTGGTATGGGATCAGTAATATGTTGCAATTTGTCTTCATTACTTTGTCAGCTTTGCTCATTCAAGCCTATTGAATATTTTGAATGTTGTGCATGGTTTTTGCAGTGCAAGAAGACGATAACTCAAGACTTTCAAGTCATCTATGATGAGCTCTTGTCTATAGTAAGTCTTTGCTGTTGTCACTGATAGAAAACATGAACAAAGTTTCTTTATCCTAATTATCATGTCACATTTTAACACCTGAGAATTTGTTACCTTCTATTTTGTGCATAGTAGTTACACAATACAAATGCCATGTTCCGCAAATCCACCACAGCCCATGAACTGAAACCTCCAGCATTTTTGCTAGTGCAGTCCAAGTCTGTACTCTGTACTGTAAGGATAAATTTTAAACCATCTCAGTGGAGAGACTAAATAAACTCAGGAACAAATCTGAGTGGCCCAGGCTTGTATTTACACCCAGTTACCTTCTCCCATGTCTTTCTTCAAAGGCAATCCAAACTCTATAAGACCTTTTCCTTTTTGCTTCAGCAAAAGCAATTGTTTGGAATTGTTGCACCAACAGCCTTGCTCAAAAAACTTGCAATTTATGTCTTCTTCGATTGCTTGTACCATACAGGGTGAGCGAGTGACAAAAATGATGAAAAAATGTGAGCATCATCAGATATTAAACAAGCGTAACAAGTATTTGGACATGTCACACACATGTGACGCATACACACAGGTTTATTACCATTATTGCCCTTGTGAAATATAAAACTGAATCCTATGATCCATTTACCTTGGACCTCTGGATGCTGATAGTTTAGGATCTGATTTCTCCAGATTAGCTTTTCGGAAATGCCTACTTAAATAAAAATTTTTAGACAGGACCAATGTTATATTTGTGCAAGCGCAAAGCAGCCATCTTTTGTTTGTTTTTTAAGTTAGACTGGTTGGAACTAAAAATGCACTAACAGTTAATCTTCATTCTTAGCTTTTATCAGGTTCTATCTCTGCATAACACAGCTTCTTATGTGCAGATTGGAAACGGAGATTTGGTTTGCTCAGCTCTTGGTCTTTGTTCAGCATCAGCGATCAATGCTGATGCAGTTGATGAACTTATTAAACGACTGCCCAGTTTGGTTAAAGTATGTGATATATCATTATATTTGGCTTTGAATAAGTGCACTAGCGCATTCTGATCAAAGAACTTTCAGTTTTTCTTTGGATGGCCATCGTTATTTTACTGCTGACAGTCTTTATCTCTTCACTGTGTAAAAATTGCTTTCAGCGTGTGTTTCTTGGGTGTTTGTCAATTTGCGACAATTGGAAGCGCATATTTTATAGTTTCAGTGTTTTCATTCCTGATATTTTTGTGAGTTATAACTTTTCATGACAAAGTTATGTAAGGGTTAATTAGTCCTCGTTAGAGTTTGTTAGTTGTTACACACTTTTTTCTGTAGCTGTGTTTGTTCCAAACATCAAACAGTATCTTGTGCCTTGCTGATGTTTTTTTCTGCTGTTTTTTCTTTTTTTCTGGCAGTTCACGGCAGTTTTTCTGCATTTCTCCGGTTTTGTGTTTTTTGATCTTAACCTATTGTTTCATTTTTAGTTCTCATAACCCAGTTGTTTGTCTGGGTTAATACGTTTGTTTGCAGTTAACATTTGGCTATTGAGTTTTTAGTGTTTCAGCTGTTTTTGGGTCAGTCTTGATGGCTGAAATTTGATGCTTTGCAGGATGCGATTAAGAACAATGAAATACCAGTCGCCTCTCCCTTCCTTGCACCCGTTCCCAGTGTTCCCATGAATGAAGCTAAGCCGGAGGTAACGACACATGCTGAGGTTGAATCAGATCAAACACGGCCAAGTCGCACAGACAATCGCTTGTTTGTTTGGTCTCATGTTAATATTTTTTCGACGTTGCAGTGCCGTAATTCGGTCGTAGTGTGATATTCTATTTTACGGTATACACGTTCACTGCAGCGCTGACAACTGTCAGTGTGCTGCTGTACTGTCAGTTTGCAACTTTCCACGAGTTTGACTGTTGCCCAGTGCGCACTGCATTAAGGTGCAAGATGTTCAACATCCATTTCTTATGCAGTAGCAGTGGCATGTCACTGCAGAAAGATCGAATATTCCTGAAACCAATTGAAACAAAAGTCGCTTCGTTTTGGGCAAACCGAACTTGGTAATGGTCCATCGACGAAAGCCTTGTTGTTCGTTGCCTTTTTTTGTCCCAAATACAGCTTGCGACTGTAACTTATACACCTAACAGGCAATTGAACACGAATTGAGCACGGTCGTTTCATGAACGTGGTGCTGCGCGAATGCAAACAGTAAACGTGATTTATAGATTTAGGAGCTGAGCAAACGTGTTTTGACGCTAACGCACTTCATGGCACAGTCGTCCTGGAAGTTCCTTTTTGCACAAGCTCGCTTTTTGAGGGGGTCATCTCGAGATCGAACAAACATGAGACTGCAATTTGACTCACTGTTGTTTATTTTGTATGAGTGCACATATTTGGTGTTCTATCGCTCCTGCATGTCACATGCGTTGCTGTCGGTCTCACGACCACTGGCTGACCTTCGACCCGTATCACGTGAAATTTACGCAATCTATTCCACTAATTGCGGCAGACGCGTTTCCTGCGTAGCAGCATGATTCATTTTGCTGTCATGGCAATCCGTAGAGTTGCCGAAAACATTCTTCCAGGCCGCTTGTGAAAAGCTATGACAATAACTGCCAATAGATTGAGAGTCTGTTTCGCAAGTGCCTGAAATGGGCATTGCATTTTTATCACATTCTTAATTGGTAAGTTGTTATTCCACGGTACTTTTGCTTGAAGGATTGCAGAAACGTGTTTGCCTCGCAGGTAGATCTGTTTTGCGTCGGGCCATAAAATCAACTAAAAACTAGTCCCACTGTTTTACTGTCGTTGACTGATATTTTTATTGCTTCTGAAGCTTTTCTTCAGTGTGTGTCACAAAAAACGTACTGCCCCGCAAATTCTGTACCCAGTGCTGTGAAAACATATCCAGCGAACAGTACACATTGCGCAGTCCGCTTGAGATGCAACGCACGCAATATGCATTGAAATCATTCCTGTTGATCGTTGAGTTTCCCGTTGGTAACTGTATGCTTTTAACCAGACGCTGTTAAAGGCGCACAACCACTTTTGTATTTCTGACACTAACGCGTTTGAATTTATCTTTTCACCAAAAAGTGATCAACTTTTGTTGGCAACGATACTGATGCCTTGTTTTGCAGTCCGAGCTTCCGCAGATGTGTAAACTGTAGGCAGGGTGTGGTCTTACAAGCTTGGGTGCGTATTGGTGAGCCACGGCGTCTTGCCAATGCAACTGAATAAAACTAAGTTGGTATACATTATCAGCCAGCGCAGCCGCATTCTCTAATATGTTTCGTTAATCTGTCTTCGTCATTCTGCGTTTTCCAATTGTAAAGTTAGTAAATTCGATGTTTTATTTTGTGAAGGTGACTAATGACCAGTATTGCAAGGACTGTACGACATTTATGAAAGATCTCCAGGATGTTGCTGCTAATAACAAAAGCATCATTGTAAGTTTTTTGTTCCGTTTTCTTTTGCGTTTCTTTCTTTCCCGCTGTTTTTTTTTGCGAAAAAATGTGAATTGGTGGGCGTGGTGGACGTTGTTCGAATTTAGAGGTGTGTCGGCAAAACGATTTGTGACTGCAAACGTGACTATTCGAAATTTTGCCCATTGCCCTGCATTGTCCGTTGCAAGTGTTTCGCTGAAAGCAGCTCGTTTACATATCATTTTCCATCCTTCCGGATCAAAAAATTCTACTCGTTTTTGTCTGTTGCGATATGTTTTTACTGTGTACTTCCTTTTAAGAGTGATCTGACTGACTTGATCAAAGAGGAATGCGACAACCTTGGACCAGGCATCAGTGAATTGGTACGTTCCCTTCGTTTTTTTCGGTTTCGTGGTGTAGCTTTTAGGCCAACCTGTTTTGCAGTTTTTGCGAACTCGCGCCGAAGCTGCGAGTGATTGTCATGCGCTAAAGCAAATAGTGTGGCGAGCAAACACCAGACTTGCAACCTAGTGGTAGTTCATTTTTTTATAATATGCTTGTGGTTTGTTTGCAAACGTTTCGAAATCCCAGTCGCTGCAGCAGCGTCTGCAAACGATTGCAGTCAACGCATTTCTGAATGTCATTTTTGCGCTCTCCAAATTTTGCTTTGCACATTCTTTGCGAGCATCAAATTCCATTGCACGCAGCTTGTCATAGAAGAACAGAAAACAGCTCAGTCTTTTTGTTCATAGCCTCTACTGTTGATCTGTTCGGACATGATCAACTTATCAACTAAGTGTTCTTATCAACTATTTCATGCTTTCCTTACATAAGTCGCGGAATAAGTCTATTTGTCAACAGCACCATGGATCGCAATGATAAATGAGATGATGATTTGATGTTTTTTCTCAAATGTCTGCTTCGTTTTAGTAGATTCATCACGATGTCCTACAAACTTGCCATCTGTCCTAACGCATAATGTTTTCTTGTGCTGAAGCGGTTAAGTTTTCCTAAGTGCGGTCTGCGACGTAATTTTGGTTTTCTAATTATTTCCCACATGGTGGCGCTGCTTTTCTTTATCAACCCCCGGCGAATTCAACGCGTGTGCCCCGACTTACGGAAGCACTTTGCTTCTAATCTACGTAGAAAAATTTATTTGACTTGTTTGAAAGATATTGAGCTTACGAGTTGATCTTGCGCGAAGAATGCTCCAAGTGTAATCAGCGTTAAGACATGGGAGTTACGTAATGTTTCAATACGAGGAGATGAGCATGCGTTGTGGTTCGACGACAAGCTCAAATGTCCTACAAGATATGATTTGTTCCAGGTTTCGTAAAGTTGACAACTGTTTCACTGCAGACAACTGGCTGGTGCCCAATGTGATTGTTGACCTTTTCATTCTTGTTTTGAACTTCCATACTTTTAAAATAAGTCGGAACAATAACAGTGTGGTGAGGTTTTCAGTGGCGTGGCTTAACCCAAGGCATAGCTGTATGTCAGAGCTAGTGCCTGGTCGCAGCAGTAAGCTCAGGGGTTGCGTTGGATTTTCCAGATGTTTAAACAAACAAAATGTTTACCACTCGTTGCAGTCATCCATACTCGGATTTCGCACGAATACTTTGCATTGCCATGCGATTCAATTTATTTCTTGGTATATCCGTTGGTGATGGTAGATTTTTTATTGCAAAATTTAATGACAGAAACTTCTCATTTTTAAATGCAATGTGTATCATCTTAAATGACCTATAAAGAGGACCCCACTGCTTCCATCAAGCGCTCTGACAACCTCACGATATTTCGAAACGTTACTTTAGTTCGTCCTTACCACCAGTGATCAACCAGCTTGAACATAGGCAGGCTTCCTAAATGAAAAGTAATAGTTGTTTAGAATACAGCTTTGTTTGTTTATAAGGATCTGTTCGTAAATCGCTTAATGAAATCGAGACGCCCATCCTCTCGACTTGACTTCTGTAGTTGCTGAATCACAACAGTATTTTGGGTNTTTGGTCTATTCACTCACCTTGTCAGCCGGCATTTCCTGTCATTTTTGTCATACACACTTTACCGCGTGGCTAACTACCGTCNTTGCCTGCTGTGTTCGCGTTTTACCTTTGTGAAACGCGAACAGCAGGCTTTTTGTTTAAATCTGCTAACGTCATCAGAAATATGCGGGAAGTCGTAGTCAGCAGTAACGGAATGTTGGTTTGGCAATTGTTGCTTACGAAACATTGGATCCGCTTTTTGCTAACGTATAGGGCCCATCCCAAATTCCTTTTGATGCCCGGCAGGTGTGCCCAGAATGGTGCCCTGTTGGATGCATGCGCTTGTAAGAATTGCCCATAACTTCATTGTTCTTGTTGCTTTATTAGACCCCCGACTACACCGCTAGATGAAACTCTTTTTGAGTGAAAAAGTGTTCATTGCTGTTTAGTTGTGACACGCAAATCATCAAAACACAATTTTGAGCAAGTTAACCTTTTTCTTCCTAACGTGTTGAACGGGAGCGGCCTTGTCGGTGTGGAGGTTGAGCGTTTCTTTGCTTAGGCTCCTGAATCAAAACAGTGCCCCGGATGCGGGCAGCATCAGCAACATGCAGTGACCGTTTGCTCGCGTCGAAACTTCACTGCATCCGGTGGAGTGGTGCTGGCCGCACCAGGTACGCCCTATTGTGTGGCTGGCTGGGCGGAGTGATGAGGCAGCAGATTCTAAGCGTTTGCTCTTAGTCTTGTTTGACTGGAGCATATCCTGCCTGGTCTCTTGGTCCATGTTGATTTTGCCACTCGGTTAGACTGTCGTGTTTCCTGGGTAAACTAGTAAGTCTCAACCTTGTTTGTAATATTCGCACATTTTGGAACTTTTCGCTCGCCCTCACGGTTTATCATTAAGTGCTAGAATAGGCTGCACTAATTCAGATGTCGACCTATTTCCACTTTCAAATTAATACGATACTTGTTCTTGTTTGTTTATGAAAGTTGCTGAACACATGCATAATAAGTTGCTGGTGCAGTCTTGTGCAACTGAAGTAGCAATGAAAAAACTTCATGTCTCCACGTGCTTTGGCAAACTTACAGGGCATGTTTGCTTTGAGTTGAACAGCTTTTGTTTCCGTAATGACGTACAATAGATCAAGCAGGTAGAAAAATTTGGAGTGGGTTTCAGTAACTTCTAATATCTTTCCCTATTGACATGTTCAAATAATCGAGATATGAGAGCAAATATCTGTCAAAATTTCAATGTATGTTATGTCATGTTTCGCACTACAATAACATGACTGAATACAGCAAGAATGTTTTGCGTGTATTTCATTGGCTACTCGGGCACTTGGGCTTAGCGCGAGACTTCAATTACGGTTTACATTCGAGACTGCGAGCTTTCTTGCTTTGCACTCGTATATTTGTGCCACCACACACTTCACGGAATAAGGTTGTGTAACTCGGGCTCTTTTCGTTACGTCAACGTTCATATATTTTCGTTCCATGTCTGCTGGCCTTCCGCGTTCATGTTGCAGGTGACCTGAATCAAAAATAACATTGGTAGTTTGGTTATTTTGAAGCAACGGATTTGCATAGAACATGGATATGAATTTCAATCCAGTGGACATCTCCCATTCTAGAATGATTTCAAACGAACGACGAATTTTCCAGTAGTAGCTCGGGCTAATGTGAATGAGCCTTGAACGCAGAGGACTAACTGGGGTTATCATTGCTCTGCAGTGATGCCAGGTTGTTTTGTGAAAACAAGCAAGGAAATTTGAAAAACACGCCCAAAATAGATAATTTAACGGAAAAAACAAGCCCAACTTGCGTTAGTAGGAAAATTCAAAAAACGTAAAATCAACAGGTAAATTAAATGCAAAAGCAGCGAGACAGATCCTAAAAAACAAGCCCAAAATGTGCGAATTTGCGCAAAAACATGCCCAAACTTCGTTTAGCAGTAAATTCAAACAGCAAAAGTGCCATACAATTTAAAAAAAAAAAGAAATCCGCAAAACAGAAATCTGCAAAAAACAAGCAACCCGCAAGTCAGCAAAAAAACGCAAATCCACAAATAATCAAACCCAAATTTAACACCGTTGCTCTGTGACGTACGTTACGCAACAACGGACGAGTTCTCATGAAGCTTCTCATTCATTGTTACGTAATCAACATCACAGGGCAACGATAGTGCTAGCCAGAATGAAAGCAAATCGAAATTTCAATGTCGCAAGCCTCGAACGGTTGCATTCAGTCATATCAATCGCATGATGAGCCCAAGTGGCCCTGCTGGCCTGGTGTGTTTGCAGCAGGTGGTTCGTCAGGTGACGGGGTTTGTAGTGTAACCTCGGTTGGAAATCGCTCGCATAGCATCATTTCTTTTTGTAGTGTAGCAAATAAAAAAACAAAATTCGCTGTCACTGTCTCCCAGCCATTATGCGTAACTCTGTAGGAAGGGCAGTTTCCCGGATACAAAATCGTCTTCCTCCTACATGGCAAAACTAGAAGCTTGCTGTTCCGATCGACTTCAAAGAGGTTATAAAGAATAGGCGATCAGATTTCGCCTTTCCTACCACACAGCCACAGTAGCCGTTGCGCTCCTACGCGCCTATGACTGATGTGTTAAACATCCATTCTGCTACAGGAAGAAAAAGTGAAAAATATACAGTATGTTAACTTCATTGCGTATGCGTTTGATGTAAAAATACGCAATCGGTAGTCAATATTTTTATGAGATAACAATGTCATTGCTAGACGACATGGCTTGCTGTGTGATACATGCAAATTCCTGCCCTGAAACCACAAAATTTTCTTACCAGAGAAAAAATCTTCCCGGTCGGGAACCACTTGGTTAGATTGTCGTACTGTCGCAGTCAGGCAGCTTATTTCAGTTTCGTCCGTTTCAAACACAAAGCTATTTCTTTTGTTTTTCCTGGAGTCAGCTGAGGGTTTCTTCACTCTGTGTCGTGGATTAACATGGCTGGGACATGCACTGACGGCCCGGTCCGTTTGGCATCTTCATGATGCCTCACATTAAGAAGCTTGCAAAATAAGCTAAAACTAACAACAACCGCGGTTTAGAATTTGATAAAAATCGGTAGTTTTGTAAAATGCCCCCCCCCCACAACGCCTGCGGTTCCGATGAGTGAACCATTAAAAACCACGTTTTCTTCGTCGTCGTTTGAGCGAGTTTTACAATCTAATACTTGGCCCCACTAGATCTCAGGGCAGGTGTTGAGCAGCCAACCGATTGTTTCATCATCGAGAACCGTTAGGCTGTGCAGTCCATGGGGGGTCGATGGATTGGAGCGTGGTTTCTTAACCACGGCCCTTGACTCCCTTTGAGGGTCGCGGAGCGGTTCTCCGTGGGCCACGAGCAGAGGCCTTTACTAAATAGTATTATTAAACGTGGCGAATAAAATATCAGACGGAAACTCGTTTAACACAAAGCTAGGTATTTTTGTTGATGAGCAGGGGGCTACAAGTGTTGAGAATCTTGGGAAGGGGACCACAAACCATTAAAGGTTTAGAACTACTGGATTGGACATTGGAGAGTAACATAGTCGACAGTTTGTTCTGCGCCACACTCACAGGCCGCAGAAGGGGCCATACCTCATTTGTGAAGGCTGGAGAAACGTCCGACACCGGTACAGAGCGGAAACGTCCGACACCGGTGCGAAGGCGTTTGAGCCGGACCCACGCTGTTCTTGGCAAGGCCATTTCAGGATGGTGGACGGTGATAGCTCTGTGGTAAAATGTCCGTCTCTCAATTGGAAGGTTGGGTGGTCGATNCACGGTCACTGAGAAAATCGCCGTAGCGCTGCTTGGGCAAGAACGTTCAGCTCAACNGCCCGGCAAGAAGCAAATTTTAGGCTCAGGCCCGCCGTCACCAAAATAAAATTAATNAAAGGATGTCGGATATGAAAGTACGCAGTNTTGTATTGTTTTCCAANCACTCCGTGTTCCATTTGTCCAACCACTCGGCGTTCCAAAAACACGTAACCCTCAATTTAAAAATAATACTAGAAACGAATTAGTGCTAATGGTGCAACACTAGCAAATATTCCTGCTCCTAAATGTGTGTTTTTCGGTGATCGCTTGACACCTTTGCAATAATACTGTTTTCGCGCGTCTTAGCTTTGTTGTTCGTTCTGAAAAGAACTGCAAACAACTTTAATAACTAGTTTTGCATCTTTTAGTGCAATGATGAAATAGGCAAGCTTGAGTTGGATTCTCTACCGAAGTTTGTAAAAGCAGTAAGTATGTTAGTGCTTTAGACGTCACCACAGATGTATATGTCTTTCCTGTTTCATAATTTCCCCTATAAGAAACGCCTGTAAAATTCTTTATGTGCTGAATTTCGACAAACAGGGAAGACGATCGCTGTGGTGATACTGAAGTTAACTTAGTTTGTGTTTTTAATCTTCGTTTCATGTCTCGTAGTGTGAGAAAGCTGTGGATCAGATCGTTCCCATTATAGTTGATGCTATTGAAAGTAACGTAAGTCGACAGCTCACGCAATCAAATACGCACCTGGTTAATTCGTGTTGCTGCAGAATTTATGTGACTAGTTGTGTTGGCGTTAAACAGTACAGCAAATTAAGTTTAAAAGCTTAGAAAGTTGAACTGCAATTTTGGATGAACTTCATAAATATGATTAAATGTTGCTTTGCAATCAGATTAACTCAACTACAGTAATTTGCAGCAGAGGTTTTATTTTCTCACCAAAACTAAGTTTTATTTTTGCTGAAAAGTATCTTGTTTTGTGCTGCTTCTGGCGAAATATTTGGTTTTGTAACAAAATCGACCGCTCTAATGAAGCTATTCGTAGCAAGATTTTCTATGATTTTGTCGTTGCAATGCGTTCGTCAACGTGTAATGCTAATCGTTACATAACAGAGTCCTGTCCGGTTGGAATCGCCAGTAGGATTTAATGTAATGTGAGAAAAGGAACTTTTGTACCAGGTGGTTTGTTGCGGAAATTATGTTGTTATCGTTGGGCCACGACTGACAAACGCCAGATTTAAATTCAGCGACCAAGTTTTACAAAAATAATGTTGAATCCGTTGTACTATTTGCACCAAAGCTGGTGCGTCGGTGAGTTGTTTTCGTAATGTGCGGAAGCAGGTTGTAACCTGTTAACTCGCAGGTGCAGGTTGGGGTGGGTTTGAAATTAGCGGATGCCTAAAATTTTATGAAGTCAGATTGCCTGAGAAATTTATGGGTCGATAGAGGTAAAATTGTTCACCCGTGCAAGTCTCTGTTCTGTGCTTTTGCGTTTGCTTAATGATTTGTTTAATTGCATGCGTTTCTGAGTAAAACGAACTATTTGTGCGCAATGTGGTTTTTGTGGGACTTTTGTGCGAAATTTGTTTCCGTTTTTTAATTTGTCCAGGATGTTTTGTTTGCAACTAATGCAAGGTTCATTTGTTTCAGGATGTCAACCAGATCTGCTCAACAATCCTAATGTGCCCATCTGGATCTCACAATGTAGGATGATTTCTTTTAAAATATTTACCTTTTGTTCGTGGTAAAAAAAACAGCCATGTTTAGGTTTGGATACGCTGTTACTATTGAGTGTTCGTCAGGATGAGAAAATATTCACTTGTTGGGATTCTTACTGTTCGCTTTGAATTAGTAATAAACATCAGTTTTGCAATTCTTCGCATTGGCTAGGCAATCACTTTCGCGTTGTCTACTTCCGTCTTGCGTCACTGATGACGCACCGTGTGCGAAGACACAGCAGAGAAACTGAAGATACTCTGCTTTTCGCGCGCGATTCATTTTTATGCAGCGTGCAACACGAAGGGCTCAGCTTTGTACTGCATAGAAAACATTCCCGTTGCTCGCCGATCGTGCCTGATAGAAAGTTGCTGTTTCTTTCCCGTTGTTTTGGTTTGCAACCTGCGTTTGTTTGCTATTTGTCATGTCTTTTTACAATGCCATTATGTTTTGCAGACACCCTCAGCCGGCGATCTGTGCAATGATTGCGTTGCATTCACCAACGACTGGAAAGCAATCATCGTAAACAACCAATCCCTTATTGTAAGACTTCGCAATACTTGATAATAGCGTAGTTAGGTCTAACATGAAGTGCTTTCGTGGTTTGCTGAAGTGCACCGCAGATTGTGCCACATTATATTTGAACCGTATTTAAATGTCTTAACGTGCAGCATGACAATTCACGAAATATTTGAATAAAACAGACTAGTTCGTTTTTTATCTCCATTTGTTCATGGTGTTGCAAGAAGTCGGAAGTTTATGGGAAAAGCTAAACGTGGTGAAACCACGTTCATCTTCAACATTTTACTAAAGCGACAGTTTTCATATCGAGTTTTCTCTCGTACTGTTTACCGATAGAAAAATAGTGGTTTGCAATTCCGGTAGAAAACTTCACGGCAAATATATTTTTGATGTTTCTAGAGTTGCTTCCCGCTTCAGTGGGAATGAACCGGATATTGCGTTAGTGACAAACCNGACCGATTCTGCCTTTTGAAGAGGCATACATTAGGTTCTTCGGAACTTGTAGTGAAGTTCTGCACGTGNAGTGCAGATGCACTGAGTCCACTCACTGTTTTATTCGGTGTTTTTTTAACTGTTACTCGTACAGGATGAACTCAACTCTTTGATCTCCCAGCAATGCGGACAGCTGGGACCAGAGTTTGAGGCACTGGTATAGCAGAAAAACGTTACGTCGCAATTATTTGTTTTCGCATCCTGGCGCTCAATGGCTAACATTGGCATTAATTCGACCCGATCTTTGGTTGAGCTGCAGTTGAGCAAATATCGCGTTTTTTGAAACGTTAAACTGGTTCTTTTGATTGTAGCATGCTGGCAAAAATCACTGCGTGTGGCAAAAATCACTGCGCTGCTACGTCGCGGTTTGTCGGTTTTGTTTAAGCGTTAGCGCGTATTTGATTAAAGTGCAACTATTTTCTCTTTGCAGACTAAACTGAAAAGTAGAGCTGAATCAATTATCTGCAGTAAAGTGGCAAAGTTTATTCAATTCGAGGTGCTTAATTGCTATTTACCTAACGCAGTGGCTTTAAATCAAGGTGCCACGCAAGCACTGTAAAGTATTTTCGTGCATAATGAGCTCATCAAAAAACTGTATGTTACTTTTGTGCCTAGCACTTCTTGTTGCCCTGCATTTCACGTTGTTTGCAAGTCTACTTTTTATTAGTTGCTTACTGAATAACCACTTGAACGGCAATTCGAACGACATCAAAAAACGATGAGCCATTACCTAAGGACTCCACAGAAACTGCTTCTGTAGAAAAATGATTGAAAGCCACTGCTGTAAAGTTTACGCACATCTTGATTGACTGCATGTTTTTTTGTATAACGTATGTGAAATGATGTTGCAATCATTTTGAAGCTGCTCAATTTTGGGGGTATGCAAACTTTCGCCTTGAAAACCTAGGCAGTTTTACAGGGCCTGTCTGCTGAGTAAATTTGGTGGAAGGAAGTTGACGTGAAGTAAAGACATCAATGATAATACGACGAAAAATTCTTAGCACCACTCATGTCAAAGATGACGTTGTTTCACTCCTTCGAAAGCAACCTGTTTTCGGAAATTAAGTATGATGCATATCATGCATAGGAAATAGGTTAATTGCTGAATACTTGGTTATTTGCATGAAAAATAATGATCAGCCTACGGTTGCAAAAATAGCTTTCTCTTTTTATCAGATAGTCTATTTACAGTAGCAGCTCCCCAACGTCTGTGTAATCAAAGGCCCTTGGAATATTTCCCGACTGGAATCGCCTCCTTGTCTAGCAATAAAACATGAAAGGCGATTGCATTGGTTTCCACTCGCCCAAGTAAACAACCAAAGATAATTAAAAACACTTATTGTCCAAATTCTAACTTCCCCTCCAAAAAAACAATTGTTGTGTTACTGTTGTGCGCGCAAAACAGATTCTCAGAAGAGCCAACTGCCACGGGCAGGGGAAATTAATGAATCAAAGGTGCTTGGACTGAAGCAGCGGTAGTGGGTAAGGCGTAGAGCCAATGATATTTCAGATGATAACTTACATGTGAATTCATTTTTGTTAGTTTTCGTAGCTATAGAATCCCCAAAATACAAAAATTTGCCTGAAGGCTGCGAAACCGCTTGTCTACATTACAATCGCCCCAAGGACGATATTGTGAATTGCTGGTTTTGGATGATTTTTTGCTTTCTTGTTGCCCATATACGAGCACGAGCATCGCATACTTGGAATTTAACACGTTTATCCGGCCTGTGTGAGTTTACCGCGTAACTGTGCGATTACAGACCTTAATTGTCTACGAGTCTAATTCATTGCAGTGCGACAACATCGCTGAATCGAACTTCGACAAATATTTGCAGCTCGTCCAAGGAACTGTGAGACATTTGTTAAACTTTCACAAAATTTGTCTTGTTGACGTTTTTTTTGTTGAGCAAACTTTGTACCGGTGTGATTTTCGCGTTCCAAAATTTGTCAGCAGCATCGTTATGTGAACAGGTCACTGTCAGAGCGGAGTAAGTGGAAGCAGCCCAGGTATCGCAACGCTGAGAACACCGCCACAATATCGATGCAGCAAGAGTTTTGTGATTGGTGCAAAAGTTTAATCAGAGCTTTAGTCCAGTGGCCGATAGTTTGTGCAATTTGCATGTCTGGTGATCGCAGATTGTTTGTTCTTAATTTCAGCAATTGGAGACATTGTAATCATGTTACGATTCAGTCAGCCTTAATTCAAGTTTTCGGTCGAAAGGAAGGCTGAGCCATATGCGTTTGCTTTTTCCGTAATTGGCTGCAAGTGGCTTAGAGTTTAATAGACTACGGTGTTTGAGGAAAGTAATGTAAAACGCAGTTAGAAGGCGTGCAGTTGGTTATTATTGGCTGAGGCTTGTCATGGAAAAGTGGCCCACGCTAAGCCCTCACAGTCAGTTTTTTTGTCTACCAGTGTTCCACTTTTGTCAAAGACTACTTACCGCAGTTGTGGAGTTTAATTGAAGAAAATGTGAGTGTGCTTCGCATAATAGCATTTTTTCATTTTCCGTGAATTTGTCTTGGCATTTGCTAGCTGCGTACAATGTGTGATTTTGTTTTGACGTTACCATTCGCGAAGAGTGCAGGGCACAAACTAGAAAGAGAGTGTTGTTCGCTTTCATAAGACAGTGCGGCACTAAGTTTCGTTGGATAGTTTGAAGTAAAAATTCTGCGTTTTCTTATTCTAAATTTTTTAACTGAACAATTGACTATTCTAAACAAGTAGTAATTACTATGAGTGTAAATTGGAGTGGGCAATTCAGAATGGCGAATCGGGGGGAATCGGATCCTAAACTATCCGCATAATTTAAATTGATAATAGGTTTCACGTGTTGTCTTTTCACAAGGGCATTAACAATAATTTTGTGTGTGTGTGTGTGACACGTGCAATTAATTATTACGTTTGTTTTATTCATAGCTACACGTTCCGGTTTTGCTGCACTGCTGGAAGCCGAAGAATTCAGAACAAGATTCGGTATTCTGGACCTTTTGTCTAACTAGGGATGAGTTAATTTGGAATAATTTAGTATTCCCGTATGAATTTGTTAGAGCTAAATCAAATCCTGAATACCGAATCCTGTTCTGAACTCTTCGGCTTCCAGCCGTGCAGCGAAACCGGAATGAAGGCAGTTTATTATTCGCAACGATAATATTGCGATCGAAGCACAACTTTGCTTCAGTGCAATCTATCAATGCTTTCTAAATATCTACCCGCTGAACCAGGTCGAAACTTGGCAGCAGATAATCGCAAGTTATCTCTGAATATGCTGACATCGCAAGTATGCAGGATATTTTAAAAGTTGATTCATTTGACAAACGCAACCATCCAGCAATGTTGCGCCACCAGCCGTCAAGATTTTGGTGGAATTTTTAGTTCCACCTTGCTCATCAAGAGTTTTTCGTTGAACTGTTAACTTCAGATAACTGGCAATGTCTGTTTTGTTCGATTGCCCATAATATGCGCTGCGAGCGAGTGATGAATAACGAAGAAAAAATATGAACACAACGCGGCACTGCGTTCGCTTTTTTCTTCGTTTTTCGTCGCTCGTTCGCATCGTATTTTTTCAGCTGTGAACGAAATAAACGTTACAATGACTTGGACGTGCCACGCACACGTGACGCACATATGCGCAGTTTCATTATCAATGCCCTTGTGAAAGGTAAAAATAGGATCCTATGATTTGGCGTTTTGTAATCTGATAGCTTGTAATGCGATTCCTCCGAATTCGTTGTGTTTAATTGCTCATCTCTCAGTGTAAACAGAGTTGTTTCGCTACACTGCAAAATGGTCGCTAAATGTTATAATAAGTCCGTGTACTGTATATCATATCCTCATTATCACTCACACAAAAACCAACAATTTTTCAAGGACGCCGAAACGATCTGCAGCACTTTGTATTTCTGCGAACAAGAAGAGACGCATGAAACCGATGAGGTGCCTAAATTGGAAGAACACTTACCCGCACAACAGGCAAGTGTTTCTGCGACAAGTTTCGATTTCAAAGATATTGTTTCTTCTTTTTTAAATCAATTTAGTTTATCGGCTTCCGTGCTTACTAGTCTGAAATTACGAGAATTGGTTTAATGTTCTTTATAAATGATTCAGCTGAAGTGATGTAGCTGAAAGTACTTGCCATATGTGATTAGAAGTTTCCCTTAAAAGACGTGTTTTTTTCTGTATAACTTAACGCAGGTTGCCGATGACACATACTGCAAAGATTGCACCACCTTCATGACCGATCTGCAAAACGTGGCCAAGAATAACAACAGCATTATCGTAAGTGTCGCTCATGTATCACAGAAAGAAGTCTGTTCCGAAACGGTTATATTGCTTGTTGCTTTTCCAAACAAATGTGACAAGAAGTGTTTAACAAGTAGCTCTGCGTTTAGTAGACACAATAAACATTGCAGCTTTATGCTGCAGAAAGCAAGAAGTTCCGCCCTCTCTGTGTTGCCAAGCGCAGTTTAATTCACGCATTAATAGCGTTGGTCATTCCTCAGAATGATCTGACTGACCTGATCAAAGAGCAATGCGACTCGCTCGGACCTGCCATATCAGAACTGGTACGTTTTTTCTTTAAGGCTTGCTTCGTTGTGCTCGTTTGCAAGTTTACTTTCGATAAGACGTTTACTTGCGATGAAAAGTTGCTTACTATGGTTAGACCGAGAAATGCGTAAAGATCTGTTTCGTTTGCGATCTTGTTTACAGTCTTGGAATGTTTCTTTTCCGAGTAACGATTAGAGTGTGGAAGGCATCTAGAAGCTGACTTGTTGCTATCGGTTCATGTTTCACGACAGTTGCTTTCTGCTTGTGATTTCAATGCCGTTTTAGTTCCCGAATTCAAACTTTTGTGCGCACGTTCCTGTTTTCTCACGCCTGCAATGAGTGTCACTCAGATATTGCGTTTCGTCAACTCGCTACATTAATCCAATGTATTTCTCGACATCCAGTGCAAAATACAGGTCCCGTCATTGGTACGAACTCTGCTGCCGCAATTCCAAACTGCCGTAAGTTTTGCTGGAAATTCGTCGTCGTTTGAACGATGCAAAGGGGCACGTGTTTCGCTGTAGCTTCTTCTGACGAATGAGAAAAATTCTGTTGCGGAAACAGTGCTGCTCTCATCGTTCAAACGCTAAATATTTTTGAGTGTATCTTGCAAACAACTTCTATACTTTTGCTTTGATAGTGTGATAAAGCTGTGGACAAGGTCGTTCCTATAGTAGTTGACGCTATTGAGAGTAACGTAAGTTGACAGCCGTGCGCAATGAAGTGGCAGCAGGTGGACATCCGGTCTCGCATGCTGTGTTTTGATTTGTGTGAACTGTTACCAACGATTTTGGCGACTTGCTGCTGCATAGGCTTGCTGTGGTTTTGCTCGTAATTTCTGTGCGCGTTTTGCGTTAGGGTGCAAGGGTGTTTCTTACATTCATTTTCTTTTACAAGTAGCAACCCCTACACATAAGGAGTTGCAACATCCATATACGACTGTAAATTTCGTTAAAATGGAGATTGTTCAACAGAACGAAATTGCCTTTTCAGGGGTAGGGACACCGTGAAAAATAGTAGACTTCTTTAATCGCTCGCTATTTATGTTCAGTGAAGCATGTTGCAGGCAACCATACAGCACAGCGCAATTACCTGCACTTACCTCTTTTGCGGTTAGTTCTTACATTAACAAATTTCCCGCCAACGTTTTTACGGCCGTCGCACTGGTGATGTTCTTACTCTTTTCTAAAAGTTGCCTGCGATCCTTGCATCAGAACAACGTGTGTTTTGAAAGCTGTTTCTTATGCTGTGCAATTCATTGTCCAGACCCTATGACCACTGCGTCTTGAATGGTAAATTTTCTTGCAACATAAAACCGGTAGTTTCCTGTATTATTGATTTGTGAACGGCTGTGATTTTCCAGCAATCAGTTTCCGAAGCGTACTTCTGACGCAGAATACAGGGTGTTTCACAATTGTTGAAACAAAGCGATTGGGCACAAATCCAGGATTATGATACCACAATGATGATTACATTTATTGAAAGGTGAAAAGATAAC
>JGI24158J21664_10003250_pt1 | contig 20295 bp, 13 predicted proteins | sample Ectturendosymbi3_FD_21664 | JGI IMG/M metagenome (IMG submission 21664) | reverse complement strand
GCTGCCTGTTGTCGTGTTGTTTTTTTTTGTTTTTTTTATTTACGCGTTGTGTGTCTTTTATGTTGAGTTTTGTTTACGTTTGTTTACTCTTGTTTATTTGCCTTTTGTTTTGTGTCTATTGCGTTATTAGGGGCTTGATTCGATGACCTTGCGGTCCCTCGCCCCAATAAATAAATACCACTCTACCTCCATACACTGTAAAGCTAATAATCTGATAAGTCGCTCTTCGCTGCAAATGAGCGCAAGTATTGTAAGCGCGAGATCATGATGTTTAGTGATTTTCCCAAAATCGTGAAAAATTACAACAGTACAATTTGGTAACACTGACGCAACCGGCAAGTTGTTATTATTCTTATCTTGGAAGATATCTTCTTCGTACGTCGATGATACCTGCAATGTCAGATTTGCCTTAAGGGTCAACAAGCGCTGGAACTTCTCCGCATCGAGCTTACATCACAGCAATAAATGAATTACAGGTCTGAACTAGGCCGAAAAGTGTTTGAAATGGTGCCTGGCCGGGCTGAAAATCGCAAGGTTAAATCGACCCCCACTTTCCTTGCCAGCTGCCCCAATGTTTTGCATTCTCCAGGGTATTCTTTACATTTCATTTAGCGCATATACACTTAACTGAAAATTTTGCAATTAGGTAAAATGACCGTGAGGTGGAAGTGGGAAATGAAGCCCATGAGGTGTCTGACCAAGCTGGACATTACTTCGGAAACCGACCATTACTTCGGAAACCGATCGAAGGTCTTCAGAAACTCTGTTCGGTAAAAAATGACCTGAACTAAATGACTTGCACTGGGCCTTCGCTTGAATGGTGTGCAGTCGAACTGGAGCGGTGTCATCGACATTTGGCGTTGCACAGATCATGCCGCGTTTGTTTAGACCCGATTACTGTTTTTTCGCATATTATTGTTGAAATCAATAATTGTGTAGTTGATCAACATACCCACAGACGTTTGCCCCCACCTACTCAGTGCTTGACAACGTCGAAGACCTAAAATGTTTCTTTCATTCTTACCAAGCGTGATCTTTTCTGCCGCCGCTGCCGGAAGGACAAAGGTGAGAAGGGTCAGAACCGAGTTGAGTACGCAGGGAAGGATGAGGTTTATGATGTAATACATCGTACGACGTCGTATTACAACAGTGAAGGTGACGTCAACAAAGTATTCAGGGCAGCACTTATACCTGCGAAACACAGTTGTTGCAGATGTATGTGGAAACAGCCAAAAAGGAACAGTAAAATATAGAAAGTTTTGTTCAGCGGTTGTGGGTGAAATGTCTGCGCCATTTCATAAACAGTCGAGAAAAAGTTTAGCGTAATTATTGGAGCGATTTGTGGACGTTTAAAATCTTTGGACCTCAGAAGTAACGCAGCTGCATCAAACTTTTAAGGTAGAAATGCATGCGTAGAATGTCGAACAAAATGATTGCGGGCACTGCTCGCAGGCATTTAATCACACAAGTGCGATAAGAATAACATGACTGAGTGGATTTAGAGCAGTAAGTTGTCAGTGCACGCCTAGTTTAATTTCACTTCTGGTTCCTGAGCTCGACAAGCTATAATAGTGGTGTTGTAAAGACAATGAGATTTATAAGGTCTTGGCTGGTTCCTTGGCGAGTCAAGGCGCTGGCAGAGATTGAGTCTGCCCCGTCGCCACGTGGTGAGCTTAGCCCCAAAATAAAGCTCCAAGACCCCCAAATTGAAATGTAAAACACTATAAATCAGTGGAGTTTTTGTTAATTTTTAGAATGGCAAGGCCTCCTGCACAAACGTAAAGCCCCCTATTGAAGACTTTCCGGCGACAGTTCTGGATTGAACTATAGTCAAAAGCAATCAAGCAGTCAGCTAGCCCGGCGATGAAAGTCTTTTGCCCAACAGTCATCCTAATCTCCGACCCCTCGTCGCCGTACATAATGCATGAATTGCTCTTGTAAGTAATTGCCAGGCTTAGCAACACGTCCGAATTGTACGTAAACAAACGTGGACGATAAGCTGAAAACGAATGAAAGCACAGGCTGAAAGAGAACGCAAGTTTGAAGTTGCGGGCTACAACGCTGTTGCGTAAACAGGAATTATTAATGATGTAAGATAATACTCTTGCACCACAACTCTCGGTGTAAGATGCTAGGACCTCCACGGAGTCCGAAACTAAGTGTTTGCGGACGCTAATAGTTTACCGCAAGTAGTCTATTGAATGAACCAGACAAGATAACTTTTTTTGCAGTGCCTTTACCTAAACGTAAACTTTTTTTATCACACAAAGGGATCCGAGGAGAGACGCTGACCATTCTGCGTTAAATACATCACTACCTACAGTGTTTGCATTTACTTTAATTTACGGACAGTATCCGACTTTTGACATGAAAGGTTATGCAAAAGTCGGGCTGGTTAAAAATTTTACTTGTGGACGTTCCGTTTTGCAATTACATCCAGCAATCTCCACTCCCCACTCTCGATATATTCCGTCGCGTCCGTTCCACCGCCTGGTTGAAGCCGCAGATCGACCTGTCGAAGTAAAATGTGAACTATAATTCAAAAGGATGCTGGAAACTCGATCGGTGAACTTCTGACAAGGATAATAATTTCGAATCACGCAAATCGGATTGCTTCGGACCGCACAAATCGGATTGCTTCGGATCATTTCGCGAAACTTTGCCCAGCTGGATGGCGCAATATGAATGAAAACAGTACGGCCAACTTGCTCGTCGGCGTGGTCAACTTTGTTATAAATTGTAATCAGATAATATCAAAGGTGAAACACTGCCTAGACGAAGGGGTGAAGAAAGTATGTCGGCTTCTTTAGCCTGGTGAAGATTAAGAAAAGCTGTTAAACTGCATCGTAGACTGTCCGTTGCCACCAATGCCTTCGCTTCGGCTGTTATCAATCGCTTTAACTTATATTCTGCTTTGAAGTTTCGGGCGCGCGCCTCTCTTTCCAGCGAGAAAATGGCATGACGTCAGCACACCAGGAGTGCGCAAAAAAGAGAGAATAGTTCGACTCTGAGATCTTGTGACGTCTTTTGACCCTTTCGTGGGAGAAAACCAAGTAGTAGTCAAGCTATAAATCGCCCACGAGAGTAAAATGTTTATTTTAGGCAAAGCAACATTTTTTATTACACGTTTAAGGCAAACGAACGTTTTTTGAAAACTTTCAGCGGTTGCGCAGTCTGTTGTTACCAGCGAAGAACGTTTATTGGCTGGTCATGAAACAGGTTCACTTCAGCGTTAACCTGGTTGCCGTTGTAGGACCACACGCCGAACTTCAACGTGCATCGCTGCTCATCGAAGGGGAAGTTGCTGACGTCAATCTTGCAAGTCGACTTGAAGATGCCTGTGAAGTGTTGACGCAGCAGTTTGTTGCTTTTGACAAACTCGGCGTGATTTTCATGAATCGGATGTTCGAGAACCGACGAACTTAAATACCCACTTGGCGGCCAAGAAAAGTTTCTTTTAACATGCAAATTTAACACAAAGTAGAAGAGAAACATTTGCTGCATGGAGACGAAGCTGCAATGTGGAAATGCGTGGCGATGGATCGAGGTACACGTTTCTGACGCTCAATACACGTAAACCTCACAACGTTTCACGACAACTCAGAAACCTGGTGGAACGTAGAGACAGTTTCCATTGTTGTCGATCACAACGGACGTGTGAGTTGTGGAATCGAAGTTATTGTCGGCGTTGTTGTAAAGGAGAATGTCAGGCTTCCAAATGCTGAAAAAAATTATTTGTTTCGCATTTTGCTGTTGGGCCGATATGTCGTTTGCTACAATTCAAAAGCAACAAAGACCAACACAACTAAGGCGAGAACGACAACAGACAAGGAAGTCGGATAAATTTTACGAAAGAAAATCGAATGACATTGCGTCAGGTTTTAGCAATTCTTATCTTTTTGACAGAGTAAAGTGTGCAAGTCTTTCTAAAATTTTATAATTTGACACCGATGTTTTTATCGTTTTAATTGATGAACGTTTTAATTGATGCGTGTGGCGAAAGACTGCTAATGCTACACTTTTGAGTCTTTTGAGAAAGATTCACGAAACTATTTTTTTGACAACGCAATTTAACCGTCACAGAAAACAGGCTCAGGTGCTGTAACAGCTAAGACGTTTATGAAATCGATTGGCTTTGCTTTTTTGTGGCAGTGAGCTAGCAGAAAATGGACGTTTGAGAAAAACATGTGTGAAAATTGTGGTTCATCTATTGGCTGCAGAGTTAGTGAAAAGACCAAAGAAAGACATTGCCTGCACGTGCAAGCTTTTCATACAGTGTAAGACCTGTATTTAAACGGACAGAATGGCCTACGGCGTTCAAAATACTGGAGCGTGCATTTGGTTTGGTAACCATTAAAAACAAGACAGACAAACGCAACAGTTACTGAATGCAAGGGCCATCCGATTTAATTTAAGTGTGGTTCACTTCTCCAGAAAAAGCAATTAGATAATCATCTAAATAAACACTCTGTACCTGAATCCAAGAAGCCAGAAAATTTGGTTTGAAACAATTCGTGACATTGTTTTTGCGTGACGAGCAACTGCAGCTGTTGCTCTTGAGGTTAATCAGGTTTCAAATAATCTGCTTTAAAAAGAAACAAAAAAATAGTTTTTGCGGTGATATTTTTTGCCTCTTTGTTACTGGATTTTAAAAAATTGTGAACAAATGTAGCTTCCAACGTACGTTCAAAACCACTGTTGTAACTGTTTTGTTGCTCTAAGGTTCAAACACAGTAGCTAGGATGGTAAAAACCAGTGTTGGATTTGGCGTAGTTCAAGTTTTTTTTAATAAGGACTAAGCTTTCCTTGAGTTGAAGCAGAAAACCGATGTTTGGTGTCAAGCCGCAGAAATCAACAGATTTTGCCACTACACGAGATTGGCTTTGCACTGCCTAAATGCGTTTAAAAAAACAACAAAAGGATATTTTAAAAATTACTCACTGCTCGTAGGGAATCCTTGTTCTGGTTAGGTTTCCATATTTGGTTTTGTTCCACTTCCAGTGATAGTCGTTCCACTTCAGATCCAGCCAACCGTTGGTTGTCAAGATCTGATTTCTCTCGTGCTTGAAAGAAAAACGTTTTCAAATACTGGAAAAAGAAAAAAGTTTTCACAGATAGAAAAATGTTTCAAAACTTTCGTAGGAAAAACGCTTTTCACGCGGAGAAGAAAACTGCATTTGTGAAAAATACATACGACATTTAAAGATATTCACTGTTTTCGTCACAGCGAGATAGTTGTGCAGGTGAAAATTATCTTAAAATAACAACATTGGGCAATTCCAAAAAACTACAAGTGGGAAAGAAGGAAAGTAGAGCGTGTGTCATTTATGAAAAACTTAGCAATGCTAGTAAATTTATAAAAACTTAGTGATGCTGGTAACCAGGTGCATTCAGCTACTGCATATATATAAAAACTCTGCTCAATATCCTTCTCTTTTTCCTTAGTACAGCTATGTCCAATCTAAATGGCTTACTGAGCCAAAAATTATGTCGCTGTCTTACCAGGGCCGCACATTGAATGACATATTACGGAGGGCCGCACGCTGAATGGCTTACCTTGGTTTTAGGAAACTAAACTTAGCTTCAGCTAATGTACTGAAAGCGTTCGAATCCTAACTGCAATGGTAACAGACGTAATAAGGGGGCACTGAAGATCACCTGTATCAAAAAGGTCAAATTCAACATTATCAAAATAAGGACAGGTTGTCAGCAGATAGGATATTTTTCTACAGAGAAAACCTAAACTGGGCCGCATAAAACCTTTGATCGGGCCGCATGCAGCCCGTGGGCCGCGGGTTGGACATAGCTGCCTTAGTACTTTCCCCAAACATTAGAAATGCAAAAAAAGTTGCAAAACTGCAGTTGCTCTATGGGACACTTGTTATCCAACAACATTTCGCCATCCACAGCACCGCCCAGTCTTTTGCGGTAATCCAACGTCGTCGCACGGAGGAGAGCTTGGATAAAATGTTTCATCAATTTGACCATGGATTGAAAAAAACGAAAACGATTTTCACACACAAGCGCCCAAATATTTGTTAGTTTATGTTTCTTTTTTAGTTTTTGATTGCTTTTTCACAATATTTTATTCGTTTCTCTCATGCATGCTTCGTGAAAAATGTACTTCTTAATATTGTTTTGGTAATAGAATTAGTCACGTCACATTAATTTGCAAAAAGTTCAGGGTAAATCTTGAACTTGAACAAATTGTTCGTTACTAGCAGGAAACTGATTAATGACTTAATGCGCCGAAACGCTCAAGCAATGGGAGGGATGGAGTGCGGTGGGAAGACTTCATTTGCAGGTGAGTAACCTCCCGCTCCCAGCCGGATTTTCATATCTTTGAAATGCAACAAGGGTGTCCAACTGGAACGCACACCCGTGCCAAAGTTTTCCGTATAACTAGTCTGGTGCCAACCCATGCCCAAATAATTGCTGGCATTGCAAATCAAACGTCCTAGTCGTCAAGTAAAACGTCGTCAAATCAGCTAGCAACACTGCAGTAAGCTTCGCACTTACTTTAATACTAGGTTCAGGCAGCAGCCAACCGCACATTTGCCGATGTAAATTATTACGATATCAATACTACATATTGTGATTAGCGCCAAATAGAAAAATCCCCTAATCGCTCGCTTGTCATTTCGAACCTTTGGCGTGCCTCGTCGAAGGCACTTCACCTGTGTTGTTCACTCCTGAAATAAAACTATGCCCGAGACTTGGTGCAGTTTCAGATTCTCAGAACTGTCCGAAACTAATCGAAGAGTGAAGGTCGCTGGCATATCTCGTTGAAATCTTAACCTCGATTTGTTTTAAGGATTGCCGCCTTTACACTGAACTTCTTTCACCCTAACGTTAAACTACCGTCCTGCCAGCCGTTCCAACAAGTTCAAAGGGTCTAGTCTGGCGGACCTCTCAGCGCGACCATTTATAAGTAAGGTTCATTCAAAGTTAATACGACATTCTTAAAACAAAAGCAGACGTAACGACATTTTGAATGTCTTGAAAAAAGCAACCAATGCCATTCAGTTTATTTCTCATGACGCCTTAAGACCGCGACGGTACTAGCAAAGCAGCCATGCTCACAAAAACGTGAAGGCAAACGTGGAAAAAGTAACAACTATACAAGGCAAGAACTAGGTGACTAAATCAACTTACCACATCAACTATCTGCTGCAAGGTAAACTTTACGTAGACAGGTAGGGTTTCATTGTGATGTCTGGTTGGCCGTTCGAGAACCGAATAATTTCGAAGAATATCCTCAATCAGAGCTTTTTCTGTGCAATCTGCATTCACTGAAAACAAGCGAAGGTAGAGTCCTTGACGACGATAGTTTGAGTGTTTTTGGGAATCAACATCAAACCTAACAACCCTGTTCGAGTAAAATGAAAACGTTTTGGAATACCGGCCACTACCAGCAAGTCACAGAATGGTGAAAAAAACGCCCACACTTTCGTACAAATTTTTAGGTCTTGTTATTTAAAAAAATGTCTTCGTGTGGATTTATGCTGAAATGCATTATTGTTTATGTGCTTACTTTCCTTGGTCAATTTACAGGTTTGTCCATGTGCTACTTTTTTCTGTCTTATCCCATAGCAACTTTCCCATCCCATGGGGATTCCCACGAAACTTGTAATACGAAGCACTAACGTGCTTATATATCATGTGTGTATAATTTCTAGTCTCTGCAGAGCAGTGGCTAAGGTGCCAGAAACCCCTCAGTGTGAAGGGCAATCGAAAATCGGATGAATGTTTGTTTAGTTGTCACCTTGAAAAGGAAGCAAAAACTTTGTTTTCGGGGCCCTGCATCCCCACATCGTGGCACTAAGTCTGTACGTCCAGTGTTTAGTGTTGTGAACATATGATAATGGCAATCAACTTCGGAAAATTCCTGCTATTTGACCTTAAAATTCCTAACGGTGGAACATGGGACAAATTCCAAGTCCACTGCCCCATCCCAAGGGGGCAAATTCCATAGGATCCCCATGGGAATGCCATTCCCTTGGACAAGCTTGCCAATAAAGCAACGATAAGATATGTATAAAGAATTTGAGGACATTGGACCGTCTTGAGCTCCACGATTTGAATGCGTCAAAGCAACCCGAAACGTTTTATATTTAACCTTTGATGGAAAAGTTCACAGCGTTTTGCGACTGCGAGGGGGTGGAAATTTTAGCAGTTCTGTCAAAAAGGGAATTTAAGTGTATGCCAGTGATTGAAACCAAACAATCAGCAAAACAGTAATCTTTGTTATACATGTAACATGATTTACCAGTAAATGTTCCTGCTGCAATGAAAAGGAAAATCCTCGCCGGCATCATTTTTTCTTTGCAGCTGATATCTTTCGTTATTGTTCAATGAAGCAAAGTAAAAAATAACAGTAGTACCTTGTTGAGAAAGAACCAGCACTGAACTTTTGTATTTAAAAAAAAGTGTGTCAGCGAGCTACTCGTGGAAAATCTCTGAAAACAGACTTGCTTACTCAAAATGTGATCATGTCTCGCTGACTTTTTCTACACTCAGTGCAATACTAAAAAAAACAATTGAAAGAGAAAATGGTGGTTTATCGAATGGCAACGTTGTTACAGCAGCAAAACGTTGCGTCTGCTAAATTTTATTTTATTGTGGTGCATACAACAAAATCCCACACGACCTAAAATCAAGTTAATTTTTTGAAAAATGTTCAAATTCTTTATCTTGGTTTAAATTAATCCGTAAATGGTATTTTTCAGATGCGGAATAATTGAATAACTAACATGTAGAATAGTAGAAAAACCACCGATTTTGTAGTTCATAATCGGATTGTTTTAACTGCAACCCTTTTTAGGTAAACATTAATTGCTGCTGGTAAAATAAAAACACTATATTAGCTACCTTCATCAGAAAAGCATCATTTGGCATTCGTAATTCGCAAAGCTACTCTTTTTTCCTGTTTTGCGAACAATTTCAAACGTAAAGAATGAAGTATTAAACAAAATCGATATATTCTGTTGGCGAAAATTCGATTTGCTCTGAGCTTGGATCTTATGACATTTTTCGAAGCTACAAAAATTTACGTTTGTCAAACAAACAAAATTAACGAAAATCCATCATTGCGGTAAAATAAGTTCTTTCGACTCAAAAAATTGGCGAATGTCAGTTCTTTGCGCTGGCTTATAAATCATCAACCATATACCGCTGTGTTTTTTCAACGGTTTAAAGCAGTGGTTCTCAACCTTTTTGGGGCACGGGCCATCATCTTTTTAAAAAAATATCCGATGGACCGCTTTGCTACTTTGACACATCATAAACAGCTAGTCGACACTGTATTGCATAAGCTTTATTACTCATTATGGAACTCCCTGTGGACCACCTGCAATTTCACTTTAACACCACGTTGAGAACCAGTGATCTAAGGCGATTTCCAGGTGGTTTGGCGGAAAAAAAAACATTTGAAAAGTTCGGCTTGCTGTGGCATGTCAGTGACGTAAGCTATACTCCAACATGTTCATCTCCTGCAGGTCTTGCAAACAACCTTTATAATAGGATTAAAATCATCCCAATCTCAAATATAAGTTTCCAAGTCACGTTCTGTTGTTCCTGTCTGCAATTTAATCATTTTTGCAGACTCAGATGCCTGATGCGTTTCCGCTGTGGCCTAACTTCATACGTCAGCTGATGCATATTTTAAAGAGATCTGTCCAATGTGGGGTGGTTTTGTATCAAGGCATCCGAACCGGATATGAGGATGCTCCGTTTATAATTTCTTTCGTGCTGCACGTTGCCGAGTGCGCTGAAAACATGTCCATGAATAATGCAAGTGGGTTCTGTTCTTCCAGAACATATTTACAGTGAGGTGCGACAAGAACTGTGCCAAGTGTTCACGTTACGAACTTCAAGGAACGCGTTTCTCGTCGAAAGGACAATTAAAATAACGCCTAACTGAGCATATTCAACATGGGCTGGACGTACAATGACCTAATACCTTATTCCACCTGCAACGTATTCGAGGCAAAATAGCGTAAAGGCAGCAAATCAATTCTTGTGTGTTTGAGATTGTTGGTCTCATGTTTCTACTATTACTAATCGTGTTTGGTAAAGAGCCTTGGACAAAAATTAATTTTTTCTGATTTACATTAAAACATCCTTGAGTTTCATTACTTTTTCATGCGGCTTGCCCAACTGCCTACAAAGAGTATTCAATGTTTCTTTTGAAGCCTGTTAGAATTGAAGATTGCGTTTTTAATCAAAGCTATCGTGGTACAAGGTAATATCGTTTGTGTGAAGTATTGGATGAAAAAGCTTTTTCGGAGGCTTCTCTTTGTTTTTGTTTCATGTTCACTGCTGAGGCCGAAAGTCCAAGCGCCTTCTTCTTTATCCTTGTCTCCAATCACTGATCAGGATGAACGTTTCAGACTGTCATTAGGTCTCTTTGCAGATGAAACCAGATACTCATTTTATATCATAAAGTCTGAAGGTGTACACCCCACATTCACTTTCTGTGCCTGTTGTGCTCACAATTCTGTTCGTACACCTTCCAAATCTTAAAATACCTGATCGGGTTGTGCCACAAACGAAGCTCAGCGCCGTGTTGCGATTGGAAAGCCCGAGCGGCAAGTGCGCAAAGCTTCACACTGTGGCAGCAAGTAACAGTAAAGATCACATGCCATGATCACTCTATTATTGCTTGTTCGTGCCACGTATATATGAGTGTTATTCTCGGGCACATCCCGTTCGTGGTGAATCGCACATTCAACGCAACGCCACCGGAGAGGTTACGACAGTCAGTCGCATAACATGGTCTGAATGACTGCTATAAAGTATCAAGCGGAGAGCACGAGGGCGTTTAGTTAAAATTTTTACAAACTACTTTCATGAATCCGTATTTTTTCAACCGATAAATGCAGTTCGATTATGCAGCAAGGAAACAAAAAAGGGATGATAAACTGCAGAAAATATGTCCGCTTGTTGCAACCCGTCGAAAAACATGAGAGTACGGACAGACTTAAAATCAGATGCTCAGGCTTACGAGCAAGACGCACTTCGTTAAAATGTCAAACACAACAAGAATAGAGAAACAACAGATCCTGAACGTATGTTGCTACTGCGCGGACAATGCAGAACTCAGGGACCCTGGAGCAGCGGTAGAGCTAGGGAGGGCAGTAAAAGAGTTGAGGGCAATGGAAACTTATAAAACAATTATGTTTGCTTCTGTTTAGCAACATTGTTAACAAAAAAAAACAATAGCACAAATTAGGCTATAGAAAACCATTCTGAATTTTCTGGGTGCGACAAAAAGCTGCAATAAATTTGTTTCATGTCGATCTTGATAAACCATAAAACAACTGATGACACTGCTGTGGAAAGGCACCTCTGCCCCCGTTGTCCGCTTGTGAAAGGTCAGGGGGCAATGCACCGGTCATGCCCCCGTTCTCCGNCGTCCCTGGCAGAACTTCTAATAAGGCGGCAAAATCCAAAACAATCGCTGAAAATAAGCGCCAGTCACAATNGAANGTTCTTGGCTCAAGGCACCGCTTGCCAAGCAACAGAATAACAGAATCAANGTGAACAAAGATCGAAGAGCAAACNAGCCTTGCTCTGAGCCAATTTTCGNGAGCGAATTGGGGGAATTTTTTTAATGCCCACAACATCTTTCAGAGCAAATTACGCATTTCAGAGCAGCGNTAACTAGTGAAAGNAGCCACTGATTGTTGTTTTGCTTGCGTCTATATACAAATAGTACAACAAAGTGCACGTATAACTTACAAAAATGAGTTATGAAGCACAGCATGGCAGACAGATTCCTTGAATGCCCTACTTCTATTCACAAAAATTGATCTTATTTCGGTAAACGGTGCTGTGCGTCAAACAAAAAATACTTGTTAACATTAAAAGCAACAATTTTTGACATAAAAGCAATCGGCATCAAGCTATACGGAACTTCTGACAGTTCTGCTCCTTGTGACGTATACTTTAGTGCTGCAAAAAGAAAAGCCACAGAGAAGAGGCTTTGGTCTCCATCTGGGCAAAAATGGTGGAAGTTCAGACTTGAGAAAGTCTTCTTCCTCAGAATTTCATCAAACTGCTTCGTTTTACAGAGGCTAAGTGCTTGATATTAAAACGAAGTCATTTGGAAAACTATTTGTTTCGCCTCTGAATCTTGTCAAGGTTTTGGAAAGCGTTCCACTGTATCTAGAAGACACTTGCTACGCGCCAGATTTGATGAGGTGATTAACTTGTCAGTGAACAGCAGGGGACAAATATGTGTATAGTTGAGGCACGCAGTCGTAATCCGATCAACGTAGTTCTACAAATGATCAACTGATGATAATAAGTTATCACCTCTGGTTAATGAAGCGTTTCAAACCGAGGAAAGCATTTACTGTGATTGCATTTGTGCTTAGGACAGACTAAATTCACGTTTTGTAGACTGGTTTTGAAATAGGCTCAGTCCAAAAGTCACGCAACGGAAAAAATCTTGAACTTGTTATGTTGCTGAGTTTTAATTATAAATGTTTGTTGAAACCAAGGATATAAAGTGTACAATTTTAAAAGAATTGCAGGCAATGGCGGTCTTGCTTGGGATGTCAACGGTAAGCGCGGATATTCTCGTCGTTATCCCCACCGTTTTCACCTTTGGGCAACGAAGTTGATGAAGTCAGTCTTGATTTCGGTTCTGTTTCTTCACTGTCGACCAAAATATGAAAGAAAATGTTATTTTTGCTCCCTAACCTGGAACGATTGAATTTAATTTCCACAAGTCGTTCTTTGTACCAGCGGTATACCAGTTGTAAGAAAAGACCACGCAAGTTACATCTACAATCAATTACACCTTTTGAAAATTATACACTTACACGAAGCATCTACCAACTCTGAGCATTTCTCAGGCATTTCGGGCATCGTTGACAGTCCGGCTTTAATTAGTTAAAACAAGGTGGCAGAATAAACGGATGCGAAAGTCCAAAGCGTCCCTTCTTAATTGAAAACATCCAGCAGTCCGCGCGTGCACGAAGCATTTACTGACCTAAATAGTCCGGATGCTGCTGGTGCGTCAATCGTCGTCCGTTGCTGGTTTGGATCTTGAGAGCTCATGCTCATTGGCAAGAACTTCTTCGTTCCGGTAGTGGATGCAGTAGCTTCGGACATATCTGTCTCCAGGTCCTTTGAATAAACGCTCTGGGCACGAGAGCTCACGGAACTTGCGTCATCGGCTATCATCGCACTGCGTGGGCGGCTGCGTAAGAAGAGCGCAGTGGCTCGGAGCTAGTCATCAATGTTTTCAGGTTTTCCTATCAGGCGTTAAAACGTCGCGAATTTTTAGGAAAAAGTTCGCTGGTTTTGATTTCTCGTCTGTAAACCCGACTTTAAAAATTGGATGTATATATTTTAGGTCAAGCAGAAGGGTGATTTGTACAAGCAGAAGGGTGACAGTGAACCAGGAAAAAGTCATTCAATTTCCAATACTGCCTCTGAACAACGTATACTCTGGCAGAACTGCTAAAATCTTAAAAAGCAGCAGAGAGCATTTCCATATGGATAATTACAGACAGGTGGGACGCACTGAAAGCTCGCGAAACCTTCGGTTCTGAATGCATTGGAGTTTTAGTGAACCGACTATCGTAATTATTTGAAATAATGAAACCTGGATGAATCCAAGTCTGTTTCTCATACGAAAAAAGCTGTCGAATGTAAATGAAAATAACCGGATTTCACATTCGGAAAAAAACTATGGAACCAAAGTGCAAATCATCACACGCAATGCGTGAATTTAATGCCAACATATCAGTACGTTTTCACAGTACGCCTGTCTCGCCGTGTTGTAGATAAAGTCCTTGCAGCACATTTTTTTCATCGATCACAATTTTCTAAATCTTTCCTAAGACTGAAAGGTGGCTGCTTGCATCCAAACAACTATAACCTGTCAGTAGCAACCATAGGACGAGGCGTTGTAAGTGACGTAGTGCAACTGCTGGCATCGTCGACTAACCTTCATTGAAATTTGCAGAGAGTTACAAGCTCTCGATCAATTTTACTGCCATTGATTTTAGTAACTTACTCTATCCAGTGACCATGTTTGGCACACCAGAAACGATAGCAGGCGCTGAGAACTTGAAAGAAAATTTGGGGCAACAGGAGCACGACGCACAAAGATTTGCAACCAGCACCAACAGTCTCTCAACACTAAAAAATAACCAATGGAGTGACGTGACCTTTGTTACAGTTGCTGTTGCATTTTTTCTCACCTATAAACACTTCCACTATCCTGACTCTCCATCCGGTATTCCTTGGCTGATTCCATTGGCAGATCTCGAACGACAGGTGTTCGGAACTCTTTTTGACCAGGGTACCTTGATGAGTCCGAGCGTCCAAACGTCAGGGGGGGCGCGAACCTTTAAACGAAGAGTGAAAAATTGAAAGTAAAATCGAGCTGCAATGCTGTTTCTGAGCAATAGTGTGCACCTTCACTCTTTGCTTGACCGTGCACTTTCAAGCTTTGTGCTAACGGGGCATTGGCAATTTTTACTAATATGGTGACGTTGACCGAAAGAACGATTATAAACAGATTACGCGCCGTTGAAAAGATTCGGCCATCATTCGTTTCGAAATGATGACTATAACAAAAATTTGATGCAGCTCGACGGAAGAAAATTTCATTGCGCAAAGGATTTCACAGTTTGTTTTGTGCCCATACATATTGCATCCAAAAATAACATCAAACCACCTGTCGCTTACGCAGTCACCCGAGAATAGCAATTTTACCAGTTGATATGAAAGTGTTACGAACGTTTTAAAAACATTGCTTCACGAAACAGTCTTTTGCACGTCATCTTTAGGACATGTATGGTCATGAGATGATTGTGGTGCGACCTGCTTGCGCACGCATACAGCGCCAAAATCCTTACAGTAAATCACCACAGATTTTTACTTGCTAGGCTGAGCGTAGGCGTCCACCGCTTCGCGCATATCTCCCATGGCGAACGGATCGACATATCCCGGCATGAACTGTGGAGGAGCGGCGCTGTTGAACAAGGAATTACCGACCATCATTCGGGGATCCTGAACGTGTCAGCAACAAACTTTAAGTTTGCGTCGTGAAATAGAAATTCTGTGACGTCGCAAACAGTTTACGTCTTCAGGTAAGAGGCAGATCGAGGGTTCGTGCATTACCGGCTTTATGAGTTCGCGAGTGAAGCGTCGGTCCTCATGGCGGCAGGGTGTAAAGGTAGCGCAAAAATTACGCCAGAAATGTTTGAATAATGTTTTTTTTTTGTGTGGGAAACCACAAGCGTTTAATCGAAAAAAAGCAACATTCAATGAAATCCAAACTTTCATCGTTCTAGCGCTGAGTCGTGACAACTTGCTGTTGGGCTCTGAGGACAAATTTGTTTTTTACTGCTGTGGGGTGTCGCGTATTCCAAGCCTTGAACTACCAAAGACGGTTGCTCTTCTAATAACATGGAAACAAATATTCGACTACATTGCTTGGCTGGCAATTACGAGAGTAAGGACATTTGTATATTCGGACATTGTAAGAAAGCCCAGTGGTATAAATAACTGGCTTTGTGTTATTGCGTTTTTGCCGCTAACCTTCAACGTTGACTTGAGTTTGCAAGTGTGACAACTTTCAGTTTGCATGTGCTGTGAAACTGGCTGCAGATAAAAAGAAAAGTCAGACAGCAAATCAAAGTGGCTTGTCTACCTGCTCCATGAATCGACTTTGCGTTTGTCGCGGAGGCCAAGACAACGGCACGTGACTTGCAGCAGCCAATCCGCTTCGAGGAGAAACTGAATAGGGAATGGTCAGGTTTGCAAGTCGGACTCCAGACAATTCGATTGGGAGATTTCCTGCCACAGGTAAGAAAAGTATCGCTTTGCAATACAGGAATTCTTAATCTCGGTTTCATATACAGTTTTTTTCTGAAACTTACTTTTACGTAACATTTTACAACTTTTTAAACTTTATGCTAGCATGACACCTTTCAAGGTGTTTGCATCATTGGCAGCACGAAGCGTGTTCAAAATTGGGGAATAGTGAAAAACCGGCAAAAAATCAAAAGTGGCTAATTTCATGACAGCTATTCAACGGTATCTTTTTCATTTTATCAAATGTTGCTCTGACTTACCGGGACTGTCCCACATGTCTTTGGATGGATCGTAGCATTGAATGTTGCTAAGACATTTTTGCTGCGCCCAGCTGTAGCCTCCGACCTAGATATGGCAAACTCATTTTCAACAGCGATATAAAGGTAACGTGGCGACTTTTCAAGAAAAAAATGAGATTTACCATTTAAGAGAAATGAAAATCAAACATGCATTTGTGGGAAATACGACTCCGTTTTAATTCATATTTCACTCAGTACGCTCCGTTTTTATCTGTCAAGATGAAAGACGTCTTTGGTCAGCAAGAAAATGTAATGATTCAACCGATTCTCTAATTGCAGAACCGAATCTGCACTAAGGCATACTAAAACTAATTCTTGAACTTTTTCACGTATAGGGAAAACGTTCTACACAGAGTACGTCTACGCTCTGCTGTTCACACGCGCAGATCTGTTGCCAGATGTTCTTACCACAAATAGCTTCCCGTCGTAACAGGCACAGCCTCCTTCGCTATGAGGTAACGGCAAGGGCGCCACTAGTGTCCACTGGTCAGTCATAGCGTTGTAGATTTCCGTTTCTGCAAGTGAATGATTATGTTTGTTGTACAATCAGCTCATACTTTTCCCGATGTTGTGTTTGAAACTGTCAGTGCGATGTCACAAAATCAAGACGTGGAATTGGAGCATTCTGACCATGGGCGTCGGAAAGATTTTTTCCAGGGGAGCCATTGGAGGATTTTTTCAAAATTTTTGTAGGGGGCTAAAAGTGGAAAAACTCGGTTTTTACCTCTCGAAACTAAGAAAATAACCTTTTTTGCTGAAATTTTCAAAATCCAGGGGGGCCATAGCCCCCTTCTCCCCCTTCCGACGCCCATGATTCTGACATTGTTTTTATAATAATGTACGAAATATTTAGTTTCTCGTTCGACGAACTACATCAGCAAGTGTGAAAATATATAGTCCATGGATAACTCGTATTTGATAGGAGTAGAATGTTCGAGATCCAATCATTGAACGACAGATATGCGTTCACTCTATAAGTACAAACCAAGCAACGATGATGTATACCCTTTGCAATTATGTTAACGCTTCATTCTGTGGTTGCTCCCAATCCAAAACAGGCTTAATTTCTAAATTTGATGCATTTTTTCTCAGGCTGCATTTGGTCAGTTACTTTTTTCAGTTCAGTTAGAGCGCGTTAGACATTGAGTAAACATGTGATCAAACCGGAAAGCATGTTTCCAACAACATGTTAGAAAATTAGGCCATAAGCCGTGTTAAATGTATTTTTCAACGGCGTCCATGGTTTTGGAGATACTAAAAGTAAAAATACCAAAAAAGTAAATCTTTTCTCGTACTTTTAGGGCAGATCTAACTAACAAAATACCAACAGTAATTAGCAGTAAAACCACCAAAGATCGTTTCACCACTGTTCACAAACCATACAGTACATCAAACGGCCCTATGCTAGAAGTAGTGTTTGATACTGAAAAAAAACTTATGTTTTCACTGACCATGTATATCGACGCGCTTATTCAGACCAGCGTTGCCTCCGGTAACGAAGATGCTGTCGCCGAAATCCACCATTGCATGCCAACCACGCGCGAAATGCATGGGTGTGCGTTCGTGCCATGTGTCGTGCCTGCATGACGCCAATACCCACTAAGTTATCTGGAAGTTGTCCTGAAGTAAGCTTGAAAAAATCTTTTTGCTTAGAGTTTCTATTCTTCGTAAAGAAACACGATCGAGTAGAAACAAATTTAAAGCGAAAAACTAAGAAAGTAACTAAAATCCACCTTCAAAAAAAAATGTTTAATGCACCGACCGTGTTAAACTACCACTTGAAAGAAATCAATCTATTTCGCTTTGGTTTTTTGATCTACTCACTGAAAGTCAACTGTACAGGACTCACACTGCAGAAAAAGCCAAGCCAATAAGTTCTATAGTGTCTTTTTGGAGGGTTGGTTGGTAGCAGTGGTGTGTTTAAGGGGAGGCGAGCGAGGCACTTGTCTCGGGCCGTCCTTTCTAAGGTTACCCCCTGGTGTTACGTGCGTAAATATTCCTCATTTTTGGTGAAAAACTTATTATTCGCTCAAATAATATTTTCCGAACCACATCATAATTCAGTACTTTGCCTTCAAAAGGTCCTCCAACAGCAACTGTAGTGTGTAAGTAGGCTACTCTGCTTCCAATGGGGTCCCCAACAACAACTGTAATAAGCAGGTACTCTGTTTTCAAAACGGCGCCCAACAGAATACGTAAGTACTCTCCTTTCAAAGGGACCCCCAATAGCAACTTCAATGTGTAAGTACCAGGCTTTCAAAGAGGCCCAGAGTAACTGTTGTAATGTATAAGTATTTTGCTTTGAAAGAGACCTCCAAAAGCAACTATAATGTGAAAGTTCTCTACTTTCAAAAGGGCCCCTAACAGCAACTGCAATGTGTAGACACTCTCCTTTCAAAGGGGCCCCCAAATGCCTTTGTAATGTGTAAGTAACTTATTCTGGTTTCACAAGACCCCGACCAGCATCTCTAATGTGAGAATAAGGAAACGCTTCAAAACAACTTCAATACCTTTTAAAATGTTCAAAAAAATTCTGAAAGACTCTATCAAGTAAGAGCAAAAATTTATACCAAATGATAATTTTTTTCACTGTCAGAGAATTAACCTTCTCACAGAATGCCGGTAGTGTTGACGACTGTGAAATTAGGAGCCCCAGCTTTAAAAGCATATGGAGCGGATATGAAATTCCAAAAGTTTAGTTGTGTTCAAACAGAGACCTGTTTTGTTCTTTGTTTAGGGGTTATGGTTAGAGCACGGGGATAGAGCTAGTTTTAGTGTTAAAATTTAGAATAGAGGTTAGGTTTGGTGTTATTTTTCCCGGCAAATCTGGCGGTAAATCTTTGGCGAACTTTGTGTAGTGTTTGTAAAACCTTACCAGTGTTCACTGGCTAAAAACACCGCACTAATGCAGCATAGAGAAGTGCATAACACGGTGGCCCGCATATCCCTTTTTCTAGGCCTGATCAAAAGGTGTTATCACGGTTCGCTGAAAAATGATGACGTCATCATCAGAGGGTGCTCTTTTTAGCCTTGTCTCGGGCCTCTTAACCCTAAGTCCACCACTGGTTGGTGACAGCCCACAAGTTAAGTGGAGGCACTGGCCAGATTAGAGAAATTTTATAAGAGACATTTCAATCCAACACAACTTGACGACTGGAATGCACTCAGTTTATCTTTTACCGAGGGCTGTAAGCCAGGAGCTGATTGGTGAATTTTCCTTCTTTGAATCCACCGCTGATGTAGATCAAGTTGCCGTGGACGCTCTGCGCGTGGTCGCAGAGCCCGGCCTGGACCGAGGCTACATAGCGCCACCTGTCATCTTCGAGCGAATAGCATTCCATTGACGACATGCGTCCTGTTGCGTTAACTCCACCTTCACAACGAAAGTAAGAATACAGGAAAGTTATCTACGACGTAAGCAAAAAGAAATGAAACGCATCATGCGACTTTCATCTGGGACGTTGTGCTCAGATCTACAAGCTGCAGTAATGGCTTGTTTTCAGCATAGTCTAAATTGTGCCGCCAAAAAAAGGAAATTTACGTATCCATTACCATAAACAGAGACAAAAACTTGGTAGAAATTGATCTAAGGTAAAAGATTGAACAGATCTGCATGCAGTAACCAAGATATAGGCTCACATCGAAGCGGTGAACAATATCACGCTGATGGAAAACCCACCGTTGCAGAACCGACACTTACCGAGCGCGTAGAGTCTGTTGTCAACGACGCTGACAGTGAAGCCCGCTCTTCTATCGTTCATTGACGCAATCCTCATCCAGATGTTGAACCTGAAGAGCAAATGTAATACTCGGGTGAAAGTGGCGCAAACCATTCTTTCAAAAACAAAAGTTTTCTTGGAAACCGAAGGACGAGAAAGAGATGCGCAACACAGTTTTGCCTTGAAGTTGACAAAACGATTGGTAAAACGTGTGGTAATGATTTTCCAACGTTTCAAAATGTTTTCAACGTACTGTGGAGTTGAATCTTCTGCGAAGATTAGACTCTGTGTGTGAGACCAAATCGTTTTCTCAGCATTAACTGTGTCAACGAAAAGAAGTGTCGCATCTTGCCATAAGTATCATGCGTTCAGTGCTTTCAAACAAACTTTTCAAAAATACAGATTCGGACTTTTACCTTGGGTCATAACGGATCACT
>JGI24158J21664_10003249_pt1 | contig 20296 bp, 20 predicted proteins | sample Ectturendosymbi3_FD_21664 | JGI IMG/M metagenome (IMG submission 21664) | reverse complement strand
TTTTGTTGCAGCAACTGTAAAACCTTCGACCGCGCGTAACCGCTTTCCCGGAACGGCTTTATCAACTTCGCATTTCGGTTCGAAATGCCAAGTGCAAAAAAACTCATTGCTGTTTACTTGAAACAAGGGAAGCTGGTACGCTTCATTGCAGCGGTCTTTGCTCCCTGCTCACTCGGAATGTGCTGGCGGCATTGATCGACAGGTTGTTGCCTTCAACTGAGAAGTCGTTCTTACTTTCGAAGCAAATATCTGGAGTTCTACCTTGAAAATGCAGAAAACACCGAACGAAGAACATTGCTAAATTTTCTTTGTTTGTTGATTGTCGTCGGCGATTATTATTTTTGGAACCTGAGTCAACCATGACACTTCGCTTCGGTTGGTGCCTTCGCTGTTGGCGCAGTCTGCCGGCTGGACAATGATTTTAACATTCGCAACCACAGCCTGATAGCAATGCACTTGGCACTTTAGACCTGGAAGGTAAAGCTCCACATACATTCGCTTGTCCATTTTGGACTTGTTATTGCCGTTTTGTTGCGTCGTGCTTTTGCGCCAAACGCCAGATACATGCGTTGGCCTGTAGTCATCCCAGGACCTATAGATCACACACAAGCTTCGCAGCTTTGATCAGGATCGGAGCTTTTCAGCTTACAGCTGGTGGTAAAAGCACGTTTCCGTTATGAGCTTTTCGTAGTTATTTCTTTTTTTGAAGATCCTGTTTTCTTTTTTCAAGCAACGGTAACGGCAAGTGTTTGCTCGACGAACCACCGCAGCGAGTGCTTCCTTTGCCCATCGAGGAACCCGGGGAGATGTTCGACGCGAACCAGCAGTGCAGTTTCGTCTACGGCAAGGGCGTAACCCACTGTAACTTCATGGTACGTGCCGGAGGTGAAATGATGCGTTCGCGGCGGGCGCAGACGAACTGTCTGGTCTGCTTTTCGTTCTCTATCGCCTTTGGACGACTTGTGCGTGGCCGCCGAAACAATGCCAGATATGTTTTTCAAGTTTTTAAGTTGCCTGTTGATTGGAAGCAGTGGTGCTGTTTCCAGTTGACCTGCTGTCCTTGTGACAGGGATAAAAACAAAACACCAACAAAACTGTTTCCCAGGGTTGAGGATAAAACGATTTGCTTTCGAATTGCTTTCTAAAATCACATTTTTACAAATTAGGGAGGAAAGAATTGCATATGTCAATAATTTCGCATCCTTATTACGCACTATTAGCTTCAACAAAATGCAGGTTTCTTTGGAAAACTTCCAGTTTTTTTAAACAAACTACAGTGCGATGGATATATATTGTAATGTCCCGGACGAAAAATTTGTACATTGAATTGTGTTGCGTTTATTGGCGCAAACATTAGACATTGCATGTAAATCAAAGCTGAAGCGCTGGGATACCGAAAAACCCAGCTAAACAGGTTGTCTCGTCGGGAACCCTTCGACAGTTTCACTGATAGCTGATTTCTCGCACAAAATCAAAAAATATTACTTACGCATCGCGGGTTTGGCCGGGTGGTCCTGCTTTTGACTTGTCAGACATGCTTGGCAACGACACTTGCACAAACTGAGCGTGCCAGGCAATTGGGTCTTGAAAGAGTTTTTGATCAACATGGGCTTCGCTAAACGTTTTGCTCCTTTCTGCTGTTAGCGTCAAAACTTGCACGTCCCCCGTCTCGGTCCGCGTCGCAACGCGCCAACAGATGCCTCGAAATTTATTTACTACGCACTGGCGATGCGCATCGAGCGGCAGCGAAAACGCGAGTTTGTGTCGGAAAGGATTACGACGCAGCGCGTTGCGCATGAATCGCTCGGCTCGTACGAGCGAGCTCATGAATCGGAGACAAAGCGTTGTTTTCGACCTTGGAGTTACTGTCAGGTTGAATAGCGCATTAAGCCTTCCTGTTCGGCTGGATCAGTTCAGGAGGTTGGATGCGACTGTTGGTTTTGATGCCACGGTTGGGGGGATGCAAATCGAATTCGTCCACAAATATCGCAATCAGTTCAAGGGCGCGGCCCGCTTTCCCACGGATGGGGTCCATCTCGCACCACCGTCAGCAAACACGAAGCGCGCCTTTGCTTCCAAATGCTTCAAAGAACTTAGCATTCTTTCTTTGTATTAAACGGAAATTTGGAAATTCCGGTGATACCCATCATTAGTTGTCCCTTCGTTCCGCCTCCGCCAATCACTGGTCACTGCTTAAACATCATTTACCACCAACACTAAGACCTCCTTATCCTGGACAGATTTACAGCACCAGTGCTGCTTAACTTGCCGGTGTTTCGCTTCGTGGAGTACAAATGGCAACCCTGTTATCTTCTGTTCACATTGTGGAGAGTTCGTCGCTTCATTACAACTTCAAAGAAAACCAGTCGATTGTTTGAATGTTCGACTGTATTCTCCGCAAAGTTCGTGGCATTGTGACTGATCTTAGCTCAAAAGTCGCGGCTATACTTAGAACGAAGGCGCTGGTGGCCTCTGAATTAGCATTAAACATTTGACTTTTGTGAACTTTCTTTTTCTTTGTTTGGTGAGCGAACACGGTATTCTCATACGCCAAACGGACGTTTGCAAAAAATATATTCAATGTGTATTCACAAATATTAACATTTTCTGACATTGAGCGGTTTGGTAAAAATTTTTATGCAGGTTAATTTTTTGCTTGAATATTTGATATACTTCGTCTTTGTCTTCTGAATCGGTGCCGTTCCATAAGTTTCATAAATCATGACTGCGCATTTACCTATAAGCTTAATCTGTAACATCAACAGCATGTAGTAGTTTATTTCACGAACATAACGCAACGGAATTGCGTTTGCGTTGCTGCTCTAGTGTAGACAACAGTTGATTCATTTCGGGTGAACGTGATACTTGCTCGCTGCGCAATACAATCCTGCGCACACTCAATAAGGCCAGCCTTGATTGGCTAAAAGTAGAGTTGAGTAAAAGCGTTTGCCCTAACGAGGAATGATCGAACTTACTCAGATTCGACGGGTTGTTCGACCACATCGCTGCGCACAGACAGTCGATCTCTTTAAAACAGCTTAGCTTGCGTCTGGAAAACGATGCATTGTTTTCATCCAAAAGCTTTTTGTTGATGAAGTAGCATTCGCCTTTGTTTAAAATGCGACCTTGGCGCAGAGTTCGCGCTGCTTTTGAGCGGGCGAGCGACGTCGTTAGAAAATCGATCGGCCGTTCACACCGGTCGGTAGTTACTCGTATTACCTGCTGGCGCGCATTCCGCACACAGCTGCGCATTATCTGATGCGCTCCTGTAGCTTAAACAACGTGCCGCAGTCGAAGAAAAACGCTAATCAGCTCACATCTGTAACTTGGCCGGCCTCATTACATTCGGACCTCACGCAGCATTGTCTCATTTGCAGTTCCAGAACACCTGCGCGCGACTGTGGTGCGTCAGCCAGAACATCAGTCACGGGTGCCGGACGCCGCATGTGCCCTGGGCCGACGGGACAAGGTGCGGCGACCGATCAAAACGGATGGTCAGTGGACGTTGAGGACCTTATCGTTGTTTTTGTCTTTGCCAAGTTTCGTTGATCGTAAAGAAAAAGCAAAACTGGCGATTACGCTACAGCAACGCTTCAAGTGTTTGTGATGCCGAAGTTTTTGGTCTGTTTTTGAACCAAAGCAAACGCGTGAACGTTTGAGTTTCGCGAATTCCCGCCTGGTGTCTAACGCCTAACCCTTTTCCGCAGTGGTGCCAGCAGGGCAAGTGCGTTCCGGAGAACAGAGACCGGGTCCCAGTCGACGGCAGCTGGGGCGAGTGGGGTCGTTTCGGCGAATGCTCTCGCAGTTGCGGCGGCGGGATAAAAAGCGCGACGAGGACGTGTGACAATCCCAAGTAAGAAAGCCGCCTATTTTTCTTCGCACAAATGTAGTCAGCAAAGGCGAAATGCTTCGTTGGCGCGAACTGGACTTCCGCCAACTCACAAACGTTCGCAGACTGTCAACACGGTTCTCTATTAGCAGTTTGACCGGCAACAGTCGCAGATAGGAGACTTCAGCATTTTTATGTGAATAGTAGAGTATGCTTTTCATGCGAAGAATTTAACGAAGCAAAAGAAAATTAGTTTTTTTTGTGAAAACCTTTAGAAATTGCACCAATATGTGGCACGAATGTCATTGTGGAAATGCTGCGAAGGAATAAATTAAAATCCCGAGTGCTTATCTCAGCCTTTTGATTGTGTTTTTCACTTTTACAGGCCACAGTACGGTGGACGGTACTGCACTGGGAAAAGAAAAAAGTTCCGACCTTGCAATCCACAGGTAACGGGGATATTGTTGATCGAACGCTGTGGATCCGCGGGAACATAATGTACATTTTGTCACGCGCACTCCCTCTGTGTGGAAGGAAATCGTTTTTCGCTGCGAAGTCCGCCACTGTTTACTAAGAAAGTGATTTGCAGAAAATACGGTAGAGCTTGCGCAGCCAGCAGTTGCTGACAGCAGCTCTTGTCACAGTTGGCTTCTAAATCATAGCAGCCTGAGCTATAGTTACGTCACAATTTACGGAACAAATTTCCTCGGGCTGGAAATGTCCAGCACCTAGGTAGTGCAGTCCTTGCGCTGAGACGCTGCGCAGGTGGGCAGCAGCGTTTATATTTGCCAACACCTTGCACCGATCCCTGAAATGGTGCTCGCGTAATCTTTTCTCGCCCTTCTGTAGGAATGCCCCGAAGGCCGCGACTTCCGCGCTGAGCAGTGCTCCGCCTACAATAACTGGTCGCGCTTGCACAAGCATCGTATTCGAGGTCTCGCCCCCAATGCGGAATGGGTTCCCAAGTACGATGGAATCCTGATGCAGGTGCGTGCGCGTTTTTTTACTCATAACGGAGCAAACGTTGGAAACGCGAGTCCATTGTTGATGCGATTTGGCGCAAATCAATGTTTTCTCCTGCACTTATTTTTAATCCAGCCAGGTAAAATATGCCTACAAATCAAACCATTTTCGACTAAAATATTTATATTAAGTCATGGTTTTATGATATTGTTTTGTTGCGAAAAGTGGGGTTGCTGATAGATGTTTAATAGTCTGAGTAATAGTTGTATTTTCTGGCGGAAACGCGGTTTTTCAACTTAGTCTTTTAACTCTCTAGTAACTGGCGACTCGTTACTGATTGCATTTCCTTGCTGCCAAACAGGATCGTTGCAAACTGATTTGCCAAGTGCGGTCCGAAAACCAGTACGCTGTTCCTTGGTACGTTCTGAAGCCAAAAGTCATAAACGGAACTCCTTGCGGTCCGGATACCCATGACATTTGCGTCGAAGGCGTTTGCAAGGTAAGTACAGTACTTCTTTGCACGAAAGAATGCATCGTTAAAAATCCTCATTTCACCATCTAGAAATGGTTATCTTTTGGAGCGGAGGTTCTTAATCTGGGGCCCGCGAACTTGTAAGGGGTCCATGAATGTGTTGTAGGGGTCCGTAAAAAGAAAATCCGCTACTTTTCATCCGCCCATTTGCGCCTTCATTCAGTTTAATCGCACCACAAAGGTAGCACCTCTTGTCCTCATCCAGTGCTACCTTTGTGATGTAATAATCCACACTATCCACGGAATTTTCTGCTAAAACTTTGCACGTGCATTGACATGAATAAAAGCCACCGTCTATTGTTTTATTCATTGTTTGAGTATTCCGTGGATCACAGAAAGTAAATATATGACTTGGTGGTCCGTGAGATGAAAAAGTTTCAAAAACAGTTTTAGAGCAAGGTTTCAACTTGGCATTCAACAAAATAACGCAGAAATTCGAACCCTTTGCTTTATCTTTGATGTGTTGAGCAAACTACCAGTGTTTGGCTTCTTTCTGAAGCCTTCAACGGTTTTCAAGTGTTAGCGAGGCCGGTTGAACAACGGACGTCATGTTTTTGAGCCGGCCCGTCGACTTCACGACTTCATGAATGAAACAAATGTGGACATCCTGTGTTTTTCCGTTCAGAAAGCAGGATGCGATCACGTGCTCAACTCCCGGGCCACCGAGGACCGATGCGGCGTTTGCAACGGCGACAACACCGGGTGCCGGACCGTGCAGGGGAGCTACAATGCTGGCTACAACTTCGGCTACAATCAGGTTGTCGTCATACCGTCCGGGGCGAGCAGCGTCGTCATCACTCAAACGTCATACACTAGCAACGCCGACGACTTCAACTATCTGGGTGAGCTTTGATGTGGCCAACCTTGCCGGGTTATAAAAACACGCTACCGGCTGCGGCCTAACCACAAGTCATGGCTCTTGCTACGCTTGTCATAACCGCGAGGATCTGTATCGTTTTGGCCCTGGCTGGTTCTGAACAAATCTGCCAGGCCAGGTGGATTCACACATCGATCACTTCTTTAATTGTGAAGCGTTTGAAGGCACCTTTGAAGTTGTGACTGACTGATGGTTTGTCAAGTGATCTTCACCGAACGAAATGTTTCCAGTTCCCGCTTTGCAGTAAAGCGATACGTCGCCAGTTGTCTTCTCTTCATTATCGGCCGCTTTTTCTGACTGCAGCACTCAGGGACGCACACGGCAACTATATTCTCAACGGCAACCGCAGCGTTATGAAAGCCAAGCACCGAATCCACAAACGATCAAGAGAGCACCTCAGCAGCTATGTTTACTTCTGTGATTACAGCGGTACTGACAACGTTGTGGAGACCATCAATTGCAGCAAGGCCATCCAAACAGACATCATTGTCGAGGTGCGTGGTCGGCAAACGATGCATGCTGCTTTGTCCTTGCGGCAATCTCTTTTTCTTGCTTTCTTCCTTCGTATAGAAAAGCAGTTGCGAACTCGTTCGTAATGTCCTGTTGTTTTTCAACAATTCGCATCGTTCGTGTACTTTGAAAAGAAGCAGAAAAACAAAACGGATCGCTTGCGGTCATTTTCAAAATTGGTTCTATTGCTTTGTTTTGTCGAATTTCAACAAATTCAGTGTTTACCATTTGTGAAGCCTGTAGACCAATCTTGCTGCTGCACTCTCATATGCCTGTGTTAGTGCATTGCATGATCCTTTTTCAATGACATCTTGACAATGACATCTGAAAGATGGTGACTCAAATATACAATGTTTAGGTCCTCTCTGCCGGTGAGCTCATGCCCCCCAACATCAGGTACAGCTACAGTGTTCCAAACGGGGACAAACTGACGTACAGATGGGACCCAAACGGGCCTTGGAGCCCGTGCAGTCGACCTTGCGAAGGAAAGACCAAAGCAAAGGTAGGTTGCGGCTCGCTCTTGTGTACTCAACAGTTAAAGTTACACAGAATCTCAAGCGTCATTTTTTTCGCAGATTTTATGCGTTCGCTCCGACCAGCAGGTGGTGTCCGAGAGACATTGCTTGCGTCACCCGAAACCGACCTCGGTCATTCGCTCCTGCAACACCAAGTGCCAGCTCGGGTTAGTGCGTTTCACGGTCTGTTATTCATGCTTAGTCAAGCGTGTCGCAGTGCCTGCGTATGCAACAGATCGATAATAGCCATGTCCAGGTGAACTGTTCAAGCCTGAGAAGGCGGTTTGTGAATACGTGTCACTGGTCCTGAAATGATGCGTTTTGTACGTTTCCATTTTAGTGCCAAGCTCATACGTTTTGCTTCACACGTGATTGTCGTTTTTGCAGTTGGCACCCAAAGCCCGGTGAATGTTCTGTCAGATGTGGAAATGGAAGAACGAAGTTAGATTTCGAATGTAGAAAGGTATATTTTTTGCTCTTTACTTTTCCCTTGTGCATCTTTATAAAATAGTGTTTGTTTCCACTGTTTTTTTTCAGTAATGTTATGTTAATTTTGTTTCCGTATTTTATCACCAGCCGATAGTTACTGAGCAGCGCGTTCGGCAGTCTTTTTGCTTTCAAACAAATCATCGGAAATTGACTAATTTCGGCAGGTCCCTACCGTTTCGAGGAACGACAGAGGCGACTACAGCACTAGTCAGGAAGTTGAAACAGTCAGCGACAATTTATGCAGCCAACCGAAGCCTGGAGGCTTAACAGCTTGCCGTGGAGAGTGCCTTCCGACACGATGGGTGTACGGAGAGTGGACTAAGGTACTTGCTGATGGGCAAAAGACCAAACTCGGAATCTCATAACCTCGCAACTCCCGATTTTAATGCAACGTATCAGTGCCACGGGCCTTGTCTCGGACCGAAGGGAAACGTGCTGGATTTTCGAGTGCGTCCTCGAACTATTTCGACACTCGCGAAAACAGCAAATATTTTAAGTGTTCGACTTACATACCGATGTTGCTTCTGAAAATAGCCTTCTCCCCTTCCGTCCATTGCTTGCAAATCACGCATAGCATTTATATTAGAAGCGAAGTGCAGGGCCGTGAGGCGCTGACGACAAAAAGGAATTTCGGCCGCTTTTTGTTCGGCCGCGGAATGGCAGAAGGCCGTCGCAGAAAATCACGTTCTCGCGTTAGCCTGTTTTGTTTCGCTGCGCTACGCAAACGTTCACCAGATTAATTTCAAGTTTGCTTGGCATGCTTTCCAGTGTTCGGCAAGTTGTGGGGGCGGAATCCAAACTCGCACTGCTGTTTGCAAAGACACGAAGAATCGCGTGTTTGACGAGTCCGAGTGCGAGCGAAACGAACGGGAAGTCACGCGCGCTTGCGCTGACGACGTGGCGTGCCCTGATTGGGTCGCGTCTTCTTTTACTCCGGTGAGAGATCTTTGGCCAGTCGTTAATGCTGTTTGCCATGTAAACTTGCTTGAGTTTTTATGGTTTCAAACGAAAGTAGATTTCGGCAAAAAAAACAAAAAAAAAACGCATTGGTGAAAGGAGGTTGTGCTGCGGAGGCTTTTCAGAAATGCAGTAAAACCTTTTTGTGGATGGCGGTGTCAGCTTCTTCCTAAAAGATCACGCGGTTCAATAATTTTTTCTTGGTTTATTTTAATTTTCGCAAGACAACAAACGACAGGCGAAATTTTTTATGCAGGAATGCAATCTGCTTCTTGTCTAACCTTACTTCACCTGATTTGTACAGTGTATGGTCACCTGCGGAACAGGCATACGCCAGAGGCGCGTGTGGTGCGGCGTCGGAAAGGTCGTCCGCCCAAATACGGAATGCAGCGCGCGGAGCAGACCGGCGACCACCGAGATATGTCGAGAAGGACCTTGTGCGCGGTGGAGGGACGATGGGTGGAGTCCGGTACGTGACCTGTTTGTAAACAAACGAAAATCTTTCCTTCTGAAATGCTGCTTGGCGTGTGACGAGAGCCGACTTGGCTGCGTATGCCTTGCGTTTCTGCGGAGAAAGCAAGCTATGTTGTTTCACGAAAACCTCATTTTGATGTTGATTTTGGTGGAGCATGTTAGTGACCGCGGTTCTGGCGGAAAGCAGCTGCAGTGTTGACTGTGCAAATTTCTTGCGCTTTTGTATTTCACTGACGTCTGTCGTCACGTGGCACCTTTGAACACTGACATGTGCGGCGTGCAAGTACATCACACGCATTTTACAAGTTTTGGGTCGCGGTTTTCGCTCGAGACTTTCCCGAAGTGTTTTGTCTGTGGTTTGGCGAAACCTCAGCTGTTGTTTTGTAGTTTGTCACTTCCGATTCCGTTTCAGTGCTCAGCGACGTGCGGCTCAGGCGTTGCGACTCGTCTGTACCGGTGCGTTGGCCCGTCCGGGCGCTCTTTGGACAAGGACGAGTGCAGCCGGTCTTCGTTGCCAAAAGAACAAACCCGCCACTGCGCTGCCAGTCGCCGTTGCTTCTCGGGATATCACCGCTCGTACAGCGAAGGTCAACATCCTTCTATGGTTTTTAGGGCGTTGAACGAACGAGAAACAACGAGATACCCCACCGCAACAACAGGTTAGGCTCAATTCTTGTTTAGCATGTGCCTTTCAAGTGATACACCAATGGCAGGATCGCACGAACAGCGCTGTAAATGCGTTTGATATGCGGCTGTGCTCGCTATGCGCACACCAAGCAAATATAAACACCATTAGATCTTTTTTTCATTGCATGTGCTTGTGTACATACACCCTCTCGTTGATGACTGTCAGCAGTAAGTATAGCGTCATGGCAACAGAAGCCGTGCTCATGAAATTTTTGTTTAATACTGTTTTTTCTTAATAGACGCCTATGCTTTCTATTTTCTGCTCAGACTGATGCCGAACCAGCTGTATTAACACCATGTGTGCTTTACCGGTTTTGATGCATCAAGGACCCTATTTTGTGGGACGTTTTAACTTATTTTAATATTGCCTTGCTCTTCAGATACGTAACTGGCCAAGCAAACTTTTATAAGCTGTCTTGGAAGTACCGTGAGTCAAACAAAAATTTCGCAGTTGCCAATCACCTCAGAAACATTTCATTTCAGATTCTACTGCTACTAGTTCTTCCTCGGCACCAACAACAACCAAAACTTCAACCGCAATCTCGTCTGTCTTACTCCGTTCTGGACTTCGGTACGANGGCGGAGNGNGCTTTGTGGTAGTCAACCGACGACGCGAGAGGGCGCAGTGGAGAACCGGATCCTGGACTCAGGTAACACGTTCGTTGCGGTTTCGACAAGACGCGTTTTATATTGCTGTGTAGAAAAGCGAAACGTTTCTAGATCGCGGCTCTGGCAGTAAGGAAAGCGCGAACGTGTCTGTATTAAAACTACGTGCAAAGTTTAAATGTTCGCTGAAATTTGAAAAGCAATGATGTCGCGACTGTGGTAGCAGAATTCGATGTTACTTCTGCGTGAATTCGCGTTTCTAGATTAAGCGCTTAAAGAACCTGCTTGCTGGACTGCCCGCCGTAGTGGCACTGAGATTTTTATCGTTGGGACAGAAGGACAATCGACAGACTTTTCGGCGTCAGACAAACGCAAAAACCGGGGTGTGGCTGGAGCTTTTGCTTTCTTTTTGTTGAACTCTTGATCGAAACGTTGTTTTGTGACTTCATTCAGTGTTCGGCGACTTGCGGACCTGGGGTCAGAGAGCGTTACGTCAGTTGTCGTCACAATCGAGGTTACGCGGAAGCGGAAGACGCCGCGTGCGGCCCGCCGGAGAGTAAACCGGTGTCTCGAGAAGCCTGCGAAGCGCAACCTTGTCGCGGGGAATGGAGAGCCGGGTCCTGGTCAGAGGTAAGAAAATCTTCCCGATCTGTTTCACGTGAAAATTTTGATGTCCGTCGGACTGTAAATTTCGTTCTGAAACACCCGTTTTTTATTGGTTGGTATTCTTTGCGCGTGACTGGGTTTCATAATCACTGCCGCTAAGTTGAATGGCTGCGTTTTTCCGCCTCTGCACAGTCCCTGACGTATTTGCACCGTAGCCCATCGACACACTCCCAATTTGATGACGTTGTTCTACGTTTCGGCATTTCCGCGAAAATCTGCGACCTCAACAACTCTTGTCCCTTTTGTCTGTGACGTCAGAGCGCTTGTTTCGCCGTTGCGCGACCGCGCAGGCCAACGCCTTTTTCTGTTCCATTCAGTGCACGGCGAGCTGCGGTCGCGGTACAAGAACGCGCCACGTGAGGTGCGCCTACGGCGGCCGTTACCATGACGACGGCGCGCACTGCCAGCACGCGCCGCGCCCGCGTTCTGCGGAGGATTGCGGCGTTGCACCTTGTCCCACAGCAGCTACTGCCAACACCCCAAGCACCACTGTCACAACCACTATCAGCCTTATTGCTGAACGGAACAGCAAGGAGCAAGTGCGTGCTTTTAATGTTTGTGGATAAAGGATACTTATCCGTGAATAGCTTTTTTTGCGTGAAACGTGTATTTTCGAAGCTGAACTGCAACTGTTGAAATGTATTTTGGTGTCGCCTACAAGCATGAGCTTGCTGAAACGAATATCACTGTTCTGGTAATTCGTGCGAATTTACGAACTTCAACTCTTACGCGGTCGAAAGTTTTTTTAATAATTATTGTTCGTAATGCGCAAAATCGATTTCCATTTTTTCTTTTTCAGAGTCCTATCTATAACGACGTCATCCGCCTGCGTAATTCCGACGACGCGTTGGACGGCCACACGTCACTGGTCATCAGAGGACGGCTGCACGAAAGCGACTTAGCCCGGGAGAAGCGTTACAACGGCGCGTGGCGAACTGGACGCTGGTCTCGAGTAAGAAAACCGTAATATAAACTAGGGCGAGCATTGCAAAGGTTTATCTTCCAGGAGATGGCTTGCGCTTTCGTGAATCTGATTTGCAATCGTCGAGCGTTTCTGGTTCGTAAAAACAGCGGGAACCCTTTTCCTTTCCAGTGCACGAGGTCATGCGGGACTGGCGAGCAGCATCGCGTCGTCGTGTGCTTGTCGGCGACCGGCGAGAAAGCGACTTGCGACGACGCTTCGCGTCCGGCCGGAGTCAAATCGTGCAACGGGGAGAAATGCCCGAGGTGGAGACACAGCCACTGGAGCAAGGTGTGGCGTCGTTTGATTGGTTCGCAACATCGACACTCTTAGCCAATTGCATGACGCCATGCTTGCTGTAATGCAAGCTTGCGGACCGTGCTGCATTGTTTGTTGCCGAAAGAGAGGAATGGTGTTCATATCCGTGCTTTGATTTGTGCATTTATTGATTGGCTACCAGCTGTTAGTTGGGAAAAAGCCGACTATTGTAGACTGTTTTCAAATATCAACATTTTCTTGACATGAAGTAGTTAAAAAAGGCCTTCTGTTTTCACTGGAAGCCGAAAGTTTATTTGTTTCTGTTGCTCTGCAGTGCTCGCGTTCATGTCACGGAGGTACTCGCACCCGCTCCGTCTATTGCTTCACTGCGAACAATCAACGTACGTACGATCACCACTGTGACGTCACCAAGCGCCCCACCCGGATCGACGCGTGCAACCTGAAATCTTGCCCCCCTGACCACCGGTGGCGCAAGAGCGCTTGGAGCTCGGTACGTTGTGGTATTGTGGACGCCAACAGGCCTAAGTCGTTCGTCGTAATTCATGGTGTACGTTTGTTTTTGCCGAAAGCAGCTTTCGACGTAGAACACGACACAAACACAAATAAGTAAAAGCACTTTAATGGCTGCGTCACATTAGTTTGCAACTGCTGTCTCACTCAGTTAACGGACAGCTTTCAGGAATAGACTTTTTCTGAATTCGCAATAAAATTGATTGCGGTAACTGAAACTTTGATTCGCCTCACTAGAGCGCCGCCATTCCGTGACGTGCCCAAGGTTTGTTGGAATCGAGTGGAAATATCACTGCTGCTTTACTTCAATCATACGCTGCGCTTTTATTTGCGTGCGAAATGCCGTTTGGTTTTTCAATGGTTGTAACCTATGCTTATCCGATGACGTTGAAAGTGAAGCGTTTTTGGTTCAGTGGCTTGGACAAGAAGCGGCAACCAAATGTAGAGTAGATCGTCAGTAGTTCACTTCACATGCTGCCAAAGTAGTAGAAATGCCATACTCTGCTGAAGGTAATCTTCTTATTTTCGTGTCGTTGGGAGTTCTACAGCCAGAATAAACGACATTTAGCAAAACCCAACGCTTGGCCGCTTTCAACAAGCTTTCCACACATATTGACCAAACCAGAATTCGTGCACGAGGTTAAAACTGTGTTCGGGTTCTTTCGATTTCGGCTGAACTTGGTGATGAAGGTCGTTCAGGTCGTCTGCTGATTCTTATCGCGATGTAAATGGCGGCGCCGGCTTGCGTGCTGTGCCAGTAACCTTTCACTAAGCCAGCTCCTGCTCCTGCCTGCTCTCTCCTCCGAGTGCGAAAAAGCGTTCATTCTTTCTGCACGAACCTCTGTTTCCCATACGGTCCGAAATTGCTTTCAGCTCGTTTCCAAATAACGTTTTGTGCACTCTTTGTCCAAGTTATCATCTCTTCATTTTTCAGAACGTAATTTTTTTGTGATGTAAATCCTATTTTTCTTGAGCGAAACTTTGGGGGCGTTAGTTCGGTGAGAACAGGCTGTTTCACCGACTTCATGTTTGAAATGATTTTGTAGTCCTTTTGTTCGAAAACTTTCATTCGGTGCTCCCACGCCATTTTACTGTTCGATGGGTTACATTGTCGCCGTCGCGGTAACCACCATTCAAAAAAAATACCTGCCCAGAAAAATTCAACGACTTGGCAGAAATTGGATCTGATTAAAAATAGCCGTGAAATTGCACAGTGACATTCTGGCGTCAGCTTAGTATTGCGACGCGACTATCAATTGTCCTCATTTCTGCAGTGCTCGAAATCCTGCGGCCGCGGTACAAAGACCCGTGCAATCGTTTGCGTGAACTCAAGCGGCGAAAGCGTTTCTCATGAGTTCTGCTTGAGCAGCCATGCGAAGAAGCCGCGAACCGTCAAGAAGTGTCGTCTGCAGAGGAGATGCCCGAGGTGGAGGACAAAGAGATGGGGGGAGGTAATGGAAGCGAATGGTTGCTACAATGATTTATTTGAAAAGCACAACCGCTATCGTCTCCCGCAGTCCTTCAACGACAGCGAAACCCACTTAAGTGGCTTTTGAGGCAATTTTCGGCCATAACTTGGCGACCGATTGCGGCAGAGAGTCAATGAAGACATCATAGGACGAATGTTTATGTGGTGGGTTTTCTGACAAACAAAAATCACAGGTAGCTTTGCATTTGATCTTTTGCCACAGACACAATGACGTCATGGTAACGGCAAACTGTCAGGCAAAATTTCAAAGGTAAAAGCACTTTTCTGATATGAAAGAACACAAAAACGCGCATCCTATGATGTCTTCATTGAATCTGCAACGCAATCCGTCGTCGAGTTATGGCCGAAATTTGCCTCAAGAGCTCGTATTCTATAATGTGCGGTGGTGTTTACTCTGGAAGTTCGTGTTTGTTTTATCAACTGATAATCCGAAGTGTTGTCTTAAAGATTTTTTGCTTTCTCTGATCCAAATTTTTGCGTGCGTTGGGCGTTTCAAACCTTTGCAGCATCGCTTTGCAATTTCGTCTTCTAACACCACAGTGCATGTCTGATTGCACTGAACCACAACTAAGTGAAGCGAGGCTTCGGTCGGTAAGGAATAGGAGGGGAGCCTCAAACTCTTTTCGACTTCGCAGTGTTCGGTCACCTGCGGTCCGGGACTGAAGCGACGCCAAGTGAGATGCCGCTACCGGAAGAAGACGTTGCCGGAAAGCTCATGCAGTGCATCCGCCAGACCCGCTGACGTCACCAGGTGCAACGTCACCGCGTGCGCTTCCTATCTGTGGACCGTTGCCCGTTGGAGTTCTGTAAGTTCAGCACGCGGTAGTGTGTATTCGGAACAGCTAAGAGTGAACTGGAAAATGTAGATAGATGAAGATATCTTTTATCTTCAAACCTTTAAATTGCAGTCTAGGAAGTACCATTTTATTTCTTATTTGAGTGAATCTGCCTCTCACTGGTTTGACGCCAGTGTATGTGAGAGAACGTGACGTATTTCGACCTGAGTCTAAATACTTCGGGCTGTGACGACACAATGCAGATCATGTGATTTTGTTCCTGACCTTTTATTTTAACTGAGAGCGTGGTATTTGTCGGATACAATTGGGCTTTGGCNAAGCAACNTTTTTTCTGCCGTTCATTTTGCAAGCGCAATTTGTAGCAAAATAACGTGTGCGCTAAACTGTAGGCTTAGATATGTTGGGCGTGAAAATATGCGGCGGCAATGATACGTTTCTTGCAAGCTGCTGTGCCGCTGGCTTTAGCAAATGAAGGTGGCAGTGCCATCAGAAAAGAGCGTTGAGGCAACTTCTTCTCGTCAAACCCTTTTACGCCACTCTGTTTGTTTTCTCTAGTGTTCCAGAACGTGCGGAGCTGGGACAAGGACGAGACCGGTGACGTGCAGAAGGCTCTCCGGCAACATCGTAGCGGATCCCGCCCACTGTTCGCCGACATCCCGTCCTGCGACCACCGAGCAATGCAACAACGGCCACTGTTCTGCCCGGTGGGAGACCGGCGCTTGGTCGGAGGTAAGGCATGCGCGCAACTCTTCCTTCGCGCTTTTGCAGTCCTCTTCCTGTTGCAAATAAATAGGGTTCTTCAAACCAAATGTCTTTCCCCTTAAAAGAGCGTTGTTTTATTTTCATCGCGTCTCGCGATCGCTTTGTGTAAACAGTTTTTTTTTTTTTTTTCTTTACCGGAAGAAATAAATCACCGAAACTGACTGAATCGTTCCGCGCAGTGCTCTCGTTCGTGCGGCCCAGGAATGCAGCGACGCGAGGTCACGTGCTCCTACATCGACCCAATCACGTACGAGGTGAAGGAGGCCCAGTCGTGCGACAAAGCGACGAAGCCGTACGGCGTTCGCGACTGCAACCACGGCAGCTGCCGATCGCACGTCCACTGGCGCGTTGGACAATGGGAGGAGGTGAGTGCAAGATGAAAGGCAGGAAGAGAAATGCGTTTATGAAACGAAATTCCGGCCTGTCGTCGCCAGAGTATTTAGTCTTTGGTTGATTTTANTGTACGTTATCTCCACGATCTTGCTGGTCGTGCTGTATTTTCTTTTTNGGCGATAAACATTGACCGGTTACATCAAGGGGATACGTTGCACTTTTTTTGCACTCCTAGCCTGTCTTCACACGCACGATGTTTGACATTTATGTCGTTCGGTTTTCTGAAAGTTTTACCTGCGAAGCATTTCATTTTTCTCCACGTTTTTTTACAGTGTTCTGCGACGTGCGGTTACGGTATTTCCGTGCGCCGCGTGGCGTGCACCGAACGCGCGACGCAGGCGCCCCTTGACGACGCCGTGTGCAACGCGATGCCTTCGTTCCGTCCCGAGCGAACGCGTCGCTGCAGAGTCGCCGTCTGCATTCCCGCCTCCTGTCGCCAGCTGCAGCTGCAGCAGGGGGTGACGACAGACGGCGAGTACAGCCTGAAAATCAAAGACAAGTTGGCGAAAGTAAGCAAGCGCGTGCCTTGTTCCGATCATTGAAACAACAAGGGAATTGTTGACATATCGTAGTTACCTTATAGTTTAACGCAACCGGTTGTGTTCAGTTTGAATGGAAATAGCTTAAATCTTTTGCCATAACATACAAAACCGGTTGAAATGTGCTCTATACCTTGCTTTGGTACATTGTGTTCATATTCAAAGGTTTCTGCAATTTCAGTTGTTAGATTTTGTTCTCGGTCTTAAAGCACATATTTTATTTTCCAGATTTACTGCAAAAATATGGCATCGTCTCGTCCGCTCGAGTACGTCAGCCTCGCCACCGGTTATGACGAAAACTTCTCCGAAATCTACGGTTATAGGTATTTGAAGCGTGTGTTTTTAACGTTTGACTGGTCGAAAATTTTTCAGCTCCGTGTTCGTTTCTGATTTTTGTTTTGTCTGGGTTCAGCAAATTGACCTCACGTTTCGTTTGAACGATTTTGAATTTGCTTCGTACTTGCGAAACAAAGGCCAAAGCGTTTCGCGCCCTCCAACAAAGCTTCTCAAAAGTTCTTGTTTGACTGCAGCTTTGTGTGAGGCGTAAACAATTAGGGCATGATTGATGTCCACTCTTCACCATTTCCGGCCATCTTGCTGCTTCAGAGGAATCTGGCACAGATCTTGCCCTTGTCTGCTGACCTTAGGACAAAACTCGCTACGTCCCCTTGTCTGGGTTACATTAAGAACCCCCAAACATTTCAAGCTTAAGTGTTTGCTGGCAGTGGCAGCGCACCACACTTTAAGCGAATGCTGCCTTTCGCAGACTCGTCGACGCCGATACTTGTCCTTTCAACGGATCACGTGACGATTCGTGCGAGTGTCACCGTGACAACCCTGACGCAGGAAAAACGTCATTCCGAAAAGTGAGAATCGACGTGGGATCGATGCGGGTGCTACGTAAGCATTGACGTTGAACTATACTTGGATAATGATAACTGAAGCGGAAAAAGCAGTTTTCAGAATGCGTTTGTGACGTGACAAATGAAGTCATCCGCCATTAAAATGTCACGTTACGCGTGTTTGGTAAATTATGCTTTGGCACCTTGCCTGAGAAACTAAAGTGGGTGATATACAATACTTACTGCACGTTTTCGGAAGAGCCGATGCCACTTTATTACAAACTGAACGTTTTCAGACCTCACGAGAAAACGGTTGTTTTTACCCAATTTATCTCCGTTTCGCATTCCAAAGGTAATGTCATTTGCAATTTGTTTTGCACAGATTTGATTGCAATTTAGTAGTTTTGCTTAAGAGGCGATGTCTCAACGCAGTTGCAGCTATCGCGCTTGTCCACAACGACCTAGCCAAAGCCCCCGCAATACAATGACCTTAATTTCGCAAACAAAAATTTTGAGAATGAAAATGCAGTGAGGCGTTGATATAACATGCACAACTAAAAAATAAGCGCTTTTCTCAAATATAAGCGCAGTGCTATTTTGGAAGATAATACACTTCAAAATAAGCACAAATCCTAAATATAACCACGACCCCGCAACCTGCGCGTAATATTACTTGTGCAAAACATCATATTATAAGTCCTTGTTGAGTTATGTAGCTCTTCAGTATCTGTTAGGGAGTACCAATTTCATGTAAAGCACGTCACAACAAAAACTGTTTTACAGCTCACCCAATTGGAGTTTGCTCTTTTCTACCAGTTGCCTAAACCGTTTATCAAATTTACGTCTGCTCATTTACTCTGCGAACCGATTTGCCATTTCTCGCTGCTTTTGTCCAAAGAGTCATTTTTCAGCAACTTGCAAGTTTGTGAAAAGACATTGACGTACCTCTTTTCTTCCACCGCGCTTGACTGACAGCTGCTTCGAAAGCGTTGCTGCCGCTGTTGCATCTTTGATCTTTGAAACGTTCCAGGAAATTTCTCTGGTGTTGAGTAAAAGCTGGAAAGACGACGCGTTGCACTGCGGTCACCCTCGCATTGCTTCGCACCGAACAACGGCTAACTGGAGAAAACTCTAAAACCTGTGTCGCATTTTAGCATCACGAGGCTAAGCTTCGATCTCAGGTGTGACAACAGTTCTCTTGTGTTTGCAGTGAATGATTTTTCATTCGCGACGACGAGCTTCGGCAAAGCAGTTCCCTTCGGTGTTGCTGGTGATTGCTACAGCAGAGCCAACTGTCCGCAGGTACGGCAGGCTAAACCTTTGTTTCGTGTTTGTGTTCGGAGTATCTTGGGCACTGAACGTCCAAGAAGCAATTGATTTTGCCAAACGTGAGATAAATACTTGTTTGCTCATCTTCAAAATGCAGAAAATAACCTTCTTTGACGTTGTTCATATTTTTGTTGTGTAAAGCTAATACCTGTGTTTTTAATGCAAAAGTGTTAACGTTGATGCATTCACAGGGTTGTCCATGGGACATATTTATCTGTCCCATTCCCATCCCATAGCAATTTATGCCTGTCCCATCCCATCCCATGGGACGTTTCCCTTGGGATTCCCATAGGAATCCCATTCCCATGGACAAGCCTGCGCATTCGTTAGTTTTTGTGGTTACATTCATGTGTTTCTGCGGTTTTGTTGATAAGCAGGTTTAGTAGAATTGAAAAGTTTTCGTTTATTGGTTTAAAACGATTGCATACTGCGACTCGAGTTTAATTAAAAACATTGGTTTCTTGTTTTGGTGCTAAATACTTAATCCTAAACTGCAAGCTTGTAACGGCTAGTCGATATAACTGCAAAAATGTATTCCAACAGGGAGCTTTTCGAATCAATTTGGAAGGAACGGGTTTTGTTGTGGATCCCGCCACGAGGTGGCGATCGTACGGAGTGCAGTCGGTGCGACGAACCCACAGAAGTCACGTGAGTCTGCTGTGTATGTTTTCTGAACTAACACTATGACCGTGTTTAATCGCTGGCAACGGAAAACGAGATTCACTTTTAACCGGATTAAAGTTCAGAAAGATTTTAAGTTAGTTTTTTGCGTCGAACGACCAGAAATCTTTTTTGAAATGAACGACAGATTCGTAAAAATAAAATTAAGTCATCATCTCGTTCTCTATTTCGGTGACTTGACGTTTGTAATTAGGTGTTATTAGTAAAGTTACGATTTGACTTACCCGTCATATATCCATTGCCGTTTAAAATGTTTTCGTTTTGTCCGCAGAGTGGTGACGTTGTGTCAGGGGTGTGCGGGGGATACTGCAGCCGGTGCCAACCGGATCCGAGCCATGGCCTTCTCCTTTCTCATGACACGTAGCAGAGAATATCGGTAAGTTTTTGCGGAATTTTGCAACTTAAAATCGATAATGAAGCAGTTCGATAAAGAAAATGGCGGCTTTCAGGAATACAACCATGTGCAGCAAGTAATGTTGAGCATATTATAATGGCCGATCAATTTTGCATTGTTGACCGTCAGATCTTGGAGTTCAAACGGTTTCTTCTAACGGCACATGGTTGTCCGTGGGAGCAGTTGCTCAAAACGGGTTGAGCTGTAATTTCACA
>JGI24158J21664_10003248_pt1 | contig 20297 bp, 13 predicted proteins | sample Ectturendosymbi3_FD_21664 | JGI IMG/M metagenome (IMG submission 21664) | reverse complement strand
CACTTTCAGAAAAGTATTACTGCAATGGTCAGTGCAATGTTACACGACAGAGGTGCGAGTGCAGACCTGGTTGCGAGCTGTCCAAGACTTGTTGTTCTGATTACCAACAGACTTGCCTTGGTGAGTCGCGCAGTGGCAATTTACTGTAAATTATCCGAACTAGTGATTGGTGCATTATTACTTAGTCATTCTGTAATTCTGAGCGAAGTTACGTGCACTTGAAAAAAAAACGTTTTCTAGGAAAAGTTAATAATTTCTTTCAGTGTACCAAATCGTTCATTTTGTGTTGTTTTGTGATTCAATTCTGTGATCGCGTAAGTCTGTTACGTCCTCATTTGTTTTCTTACAAAGCGTGTAAAGGAGCAACAAATAACCTGGAAAAGTTCGATTTATGCTGCTACAATCTGGACGTTGAGAATCAATAGAGTGTGGGGCGAAAGTTTCTTTCGGAAAATGGTGCACTTGGGGATTCAATGCCCTAATAAGCCATAGAACCAGATCACGTTATTTTTCCGGGGCCCAGTAGAACTTGGGTCAAAAGAGAACTTTATCATAACTTGTCTAAACAATCATAGTCGGGATAGTTTGGCTTTGCCCACGTGTCAATCTCCTTGTTTTGTCTTTCATCGGTCGTAAAAGTCATCACGAGAGATGTGTGCACTTCTACTGATTAAAAAAATTCCTGAGCGTGGGACTAAACACCCACAGCAAGGGAGTTTGGCATAATGTTGTTTGTTCGGATAAAATTTGTGAACAGGTATTCGGTTACTTTCCACATTCCAACATATCGCCAACAATACTGCGTTTTGGAAAAAAACACTTCAAGTCTATTCAAAAGAATTTACATGTGATGTTTTCATATTCATCAGCCTCCGAATCTACAGAGGTTCCAGTTAGAAATTGATGAATTACAGCTAATTTTTGAAAATCCAATGCTTGTGGTATCAAAGATTCGAGTCGCATAATGCAACTAAATCAGGTCGGGTTAACAGGCTCTTGCGATTTTCCGTTTTTTTGTAGAGTGGTTTTGAATATTTTTTGGCTTGGACATTGAATGTTCGACGATTACAGCTGTTTTGTCGCAGGTGCAAAGGCGTGGGCTGAAGAGAGCTGTGCCGATGAAAAAGACATGCAATGCCCAAGGGGGTGAAACGAATTTGTGTTATTTGCATGTCACTTTAATAATAAGAAAACAGATAGTTGCTTTTAAGAATTTTCAATGAACTGTTCTTTGTTTCCCAGATAAGCTGATTTTGAGTAATTTTAAAATCAACAACATATAATATTTTCCCAAGCAATGATGAAACTATTACTATTATCTTAGGTGCTGCGATACATCATTCTCTAATCCTAGGGAAGTGTTTTTTTGAGGATAATACGTCTGAAACCTTTTATCATCAGTTGCATATTTAAAGGCACAATTAAGCTTATACCATCAAAACTTGGAACTTTATTAGGTTATTGTATGAGTTGACTCAGTCAGCAGATGCCGCCTTTTCGCTCTTTGTGTTGCCATCAGTGACATACAGAGCTTAGCCCGTACTGTGTCCACTGCTGTCGAGCAGTGGTTAGCTGGTCTGATAGAAGGGAACGCGCTTTCAGGATTAGGGAGGGCAAGCGTTAAACTTTGGCACCTTTTGCTCTTTCATATTTTGGGCATAAACATAAACAAGTATGAATATATTATTATGTAGCACCTAAATGGCCAGCTCTTTAATTGGTGTTACATCCTACTGTACAGTACTATCGAACTTACTGCAGAGAGAGGCATGTTGAGAGGCACTTTTGCAAAGTTTTAAACAATTTATTCGTATATGCTTCTTTGTTTCATTTATGCTCGAAACGTACCTATGGTACGCTGTAGTTTCCTTGTTAAAACTTTTATGGTTACTTTAGAGAGATCGGTCTTACTTTATGAAGCAGAATATCCAGATTTTTCTAATTTTGGGTTTCGCAGCTTTAGCGTTCCTCCAGTTATACTGTTTTCCGTGGATGGTTTCCGAGCGGATTATTTGTACCGGAATCTTACTCCCAACACCTACAAACTGAGTAAGCACAACGGCTAATTATTTCAAACCGGAATATTTCTGGGAGTGTTATAACTATAGATTCTTTGCTACTACAAACATGCGAAAACAAAACGTATCAAGAAAGGCTGTGCGTATTTGAGATCTACAAGTACAGCATTCAGGCGGTTTGGCTTTGTCACGACTGTAAACAGAAAAGAGCTGTTTGCTGTGTCATCGTTGTATGCATAGAAAACAGTTTTTTTTGCTGTGTCATCGTTGTTTTCTTCTTAAATGTTCGTGCTCCGCACAATCTTTTCATATCGTGGAACTTTTTTTTATTGCATGTCTTCGAGTAATTTTTCAATAATTTTCATAGCCGCTTATCCTCTGGTGAGGGACGCAGAGGCAGCACCCCTAGTAGAACTCGAAATGTCTCACAGTATTTAGCATTCTCAGAAAGTTCTGTTGACTCCACTCCCAAGTGAAACCAAGCAAGGTCGGGGGATATGATGACGTAATGACTCCATCTGGTCTTTGCACTACTGTTGACGAACGTTTTTATCAAATTATCATTAGCCCCGATGTGAAAACCACTAATAGAGTTAAGGGGATATTTGCCTCCAGCAGGCCTTTTCGCGAGGTACGTTAAACAGAACTTTTTGCGCAGATACTCCGTCTTGAAGCTAGTTTTTTTCGAAATAACTGAATATGTAACCAATGTTTAGAACGCATGGTTGCAGCAAATTCTATGTGCTTACGTTTAGGCTTAAGAGTCTCCCTTGTATTCTCATTTTTTCTCGCTGTGAGGCGCTGTGGAACCAAGTAAGAAATATTTAAGTAAACTGAACATATTCACCCGCTTTAAATTTAAACGTTCATTATTTCCACGTGTATTGGCATAACCCGCAGCAGTTTTACAAATATCCTAAGTGACATTTAAAGTATAGCAATCTTATTTTTCTGCCGATATCGATGCGAGTGTCACTTTTCAGTCAAATTCGATACGTTTGCAAACTTGTGTAAGTTTATTTCAAGATTGAGGACATGGATTTCTTTGAAAACTCCCTCCATCTGCTGTCAACATGCAAGTGTTAAGGACTTTATCGACCACTTTGCAAACTTTAAACTTTTATTTCAACGTGCAACTTTGCATTTAAGTAACTCAGATGACTTATCACTTGGAGATTTACCAGAAACGTTAAAAACTATTTATATCGAAAAACGCATGACACGCTCAATTTCGCAAGTTATTTATGTATATGCTTCGGCAAGTTGTCCTGCACCATGCCATATTATCCACCTGTTGCGTTTTTGTTGTTGTCCAGTCGAGTTACTGCACAAAGGGAAACAACTGTATGACCGTGATAGCCCGATGCTGCTTGCCATACTGAAATTCTGAAAACCACAAAACGCTTCAGTTTTTATGTCCATATATGACATATTTCTAATTTAAACCGAATGGTTTGCTGAAAGTATTGCTTAAGAACAGAAGTGTTATCTAAACATTAGATGCCAATTTAAAGTTATTTTTACTTTTGAAAGAGAAATGTGAAAAATTTCTTTTGAAATTCTTTAATATTCCTGTGAAAAAACTCTTTTGATGCAGCATAACGCCAAGCAACAGCAATTATGCAGCAAAATCCAACGAAAACATATACTTGAATGATATTAGTTGGAAGACTGCATCACGAGGTTTCAGTGATATACACAATTTTTGACCGTTTTTTCAGAGCTTTTTTGTATATTGCTCTAGCTTCATGCGGCGTGCACGTTTCATACATGCGGTCGATATACCCTACGAAGACATTTCCCAACCATTACTCAATTGCTACGGTTAGTGCTTGTGTGATGGGCGTTGGTTATTTTTTTTAAACGATACTTCGACGATTTGAGCGCTGTAAGCGAATCCAAGCCAGGCGGACGGATGGCATCTGTGTGACTAGGAGTTTTTAACTTCCACGATGGCCATACAACGTTGAATCTGCAGGTTTTGCACAGGAAATTATCAGTTACTGTAGTACTATCTCTTAGGTCATCACGTGACTTGAGGAGCCTGAGATGAAGAGTACTTGTCATACCATGAAGCAATTTGCATCATAATGATATAAATAAAATTGAATCGATTTTACCAGAATATCATATTCTTAGCCAATTACAATACCTGGAATAACTCTGGCAAAGGAGACATAACTTTTCCGTTTGCCGAAGATACTGGTGAATCACTCCCTTGATTGGCCATCCGTAACTTCTCATGATTTTTATAGGCTCAGTGCTTTCAAAAATACGTCTCAACGGCCTAATCTGTTGGTTAGTGGATGTTTTCATACTTATTGCAAGAGCGTTTAAGCAAACCTGACGATACATTGCATAAATGAAACCATTAGAAAAAGTCATCAAATAAAATTTTATTAGCTTGTGCAATATTTTAACAAAATTGCCAAAACATGTGATCATTGCAAAATCACTTATCTTCTGCATTTTTACGGTTCTGGTCAAGAGGAGTTAAAATGCGAATTGATCTTCAATATTTAGCAATTAGCGATAATTCAAAACTTCTAACGTACGCCAGGACCTTTTGGCTGCTTTGAAATGACAGACATGTCTTTGTTAAGCAAAGAGTGTTCTGCTTGTTGAACAAAGAGGGCTGTTCTCATCGTTTGTGGATAATTAGTTTGTTTACCATATTGCGGATTGATTGGGAAACGATTAATATCTCTCCAAGAGTTGCGGTAAAGGAAACAGAAAGCAATTCAAGCAATTGAGTTCTTTGATCACAGCGTTCTTCTACGTAGGAGGATTAATGCAATCTGTTCAACATGAGCAAAATGCAATTTGCTGAAAGTACAAAGATCCTGATTGCAGTGTACTCTTTTTGCTCCTCAACTCAGATAATAATTTACCTTACTTTCAAATTGTAATATATTCTCACCATGTAACTTTTCATTTCAAAATAGTCTATCTTAACATCAGAACAAACTAAATATAAAACTAATCTGTTCTGCAAAACAGGGGTTCCCAACCTGGGGTACATGTACTCCTTGAGGTACATTTGGCTATCTTAAGGGGTGCATTTATTTTACAGCCGCAACAAATCAACTTTGAGACATAAAAATCTAATCTACCTTTATAGTTCTACAAATCTAAAAGTTCTAATAAAAATTCAGTGGATTTTTGTTATTTTATTCAGACTTTTTGTCATAAGAAACTTCATAGTTACATGCTCATTTGTTGAAATGCTGAGGGGGTACATGGTCAGAAAAAGGTTGAGAACCCCTGCTGTGAAAGAACGAAATATAAAACCGATTTATCATCTAAAAAAGAAAACATCAATCGAAAATTGGTTCCTAAACAGAATCTTTCGGCAAAGCTAAAGTGTTTTCTGTCTTATTCCAGAATACGCAACGCAACTGGAAATAAACTTGGCACGAACACTACTTTGTTTGCAATAGTGCCTAAGAATTTATCCATCGGTTTCAACGCAATAATGGAAAATCCAGCCCTGATGCTAAAGTGCACATTTTTAGGGTCTGTATCCGGAAAGTCACGGCATTGTCGACAATAAAATGTACGATTTCGATTACAACAAAGAATTCCGCCCCGGTCGCAACGAGTCCCTCAATCCGCGATGGTGGGGTGGCGAGCCTGTAAGTACTTGTACACTGCGTTTCACTGAAAAACGTGCGTGTTGATTGATTTTTTCCAAGATTTCAAGAATGACCTTGATATTGTCAGATTTGGGTAACGGTCAGCAACCAAGGCTTGAAAAGTGCAGCTTATTTTTGGCCTGGAACTGATGTCAACATCACAAGATATCCAGACTATTTCTATAAATACAACGAATCCGTGGATAATGAGGAAAGAATGTACAAGGCTCTTGATTGGCTTGATTTGCCTGAAAGTGAAAGGTACTGCAGCCTGCGTAGGACGATGGCCAAACATAAGATGATCCGAATGTAAATAAAAATTGTTTTTTGCAAGGTCACTTTGAAAAATCAAAATTCTGAAAAATTTGTGACCTGTTTTGAAACATATTTTCAATACTAATTTTGATTTAGTGTCTAGAACGCGTGGGCACTCAAAATGGTTAGCTTCTAAGTTCTGTTGTTTTTACCCTTGAAAAGCAATGTATTTAAAAAAATAACTTGAATTGTCGTTAATTCCATCTGGACCGAAATGGATCAGCAAAATAGCAGTTTTTTTTAAAAATAAATGGAGATCTACTATAGTTGCGAGTGGACATTGCTTTTGTCATGTCGTCCTCTGTAGAAGGTTGTTTCAACGCCAACCATGCTGTTTGGCAGGCCATCGTTCATCACCTTGTACTTGAGCGTTGTCGACTCCGCTGGACATAAGGTTGGACCACATGGAAACATCACTGACTACTCTCTATCAAAAGCTGATGAGGCTGTTGGAATTCTTTTGAACGGCCTGAGGTTGAGAAATCTTGAGAACTGCGTAAATATCATTGTGCTTGCTGACCACGGTAAGACCTCAATTGCTTTTTGTGAATAAGAGCATGATACAAAATTTTTCTAACGATTAGTCTCCACCAAGGCAACGCAATCTAGAAACCAGCAAATGTTTTTATTAGGAAATTTCTTCACGTAATTTTACGCATCTACAGTTCTCAAGGAGGCAAACAAATTTGAGGTGAAATGAAGGGCTGAAAAAGGGCAAAGGAAGCAAGCAAACTTAAGACTTAAATGAATAAATCCAAACACAACCTGCGGCAAGCAAGAACAGGGGAAATCAGTCGTTTCCAAACAGTTGATTCAACTAAAATTAGAAAACCATTTGACTCCAATTATATCGTTGGAAAGCACAGCGACGAAATCAGGCCGCATTGACTCAACACAAAGCGGATAGTTACGAAGCATGGAGTTCGACTCACAAGGTTGACAAACATTATTTAAATTAAATGGCAAATTTTGGGAAGGAAGGTGCAAAAATCGGTAAATACGAAATTGCATGCGTGTTATACAAGGTTAAACAAACCAGAATGTGAATAAGTCAGTGAATGTCGCAAAGCCGTAAAACAATTATTTCACATTATTTCACACAATATCTCGGGAGATCATGCCTTGAATTATAATTTGTACACTTAGGTTGTTAATCCATTTATCTTCACTTGCATCCAGAGAGTCAAATTGGGGTTGGTTCTACAAAAGTAGTAATGTTAGGTAGGTGGTTTATTTTTAATGACATGGAACACTGAAAAGTGTCGCGATAACGCAATTTGGTGGCTGTCATCACTATTATCTGTTTTTTTCCATGCACTAGGTGCGTTGACCATGTCATGGAAAGGCTGTTTACTGTTAGGCCAACATACCGATGAAGGCATATCACATAAGCCACATAAACGGAATACTGTGCACAATGTTCGATTTTTGATTCAGCGGGAACGTTTATTTTTTGTTAGGACTTGTGATAACAGTTGGGACCATGGGTTTGTTGTGCTTTTCATTGCAACCACAAAGCTCAAAGTGCCTGTAAGGCCCTGATTAATCTTTGTTCTGTTTTTGTCTTTTGGGGATAACTCGATTTGAGAATTACTTGTGTGAACGACAACTATTTTCTGTTTTTTATGTTACAGTAATTTTATTTGCTTGAAACAATGCCAAGAAAATATGTATAAATTATGGTTAGATGAGAGCTGGCATTTATTTTCTGATTTTGTGATATGAAGCTTGAGCTGACGCAATTAATTAATTTTCGTGATCCAAACGTTTGTCCTAATTATTTTGTGCCGGAGCTTTAGAATGAGATGCATAGATTGAATATAAGTGATGCGATACTGGTTAAAATGTTCAAATCTGCAATTCTCAAGGCTTCGTCCATTTTCCTTTCTTAGAAACCGGAGAAACTTTCACTTCTTCCGCCATAAATCACAAAAAATGTTATACTCGGAGAGATGAGCATTGCAATAAATAGAAAAAAGCGAGTTTTATTGCACTGTTAAAGATAAAAGTAGTCTATTGGGCAATGTTTAGTGCTAGACCTACTATACTTTGCTTGTGTAATAATAGAAAAAAGTGCCAGTGAAAAGTAATTATAAATGTAATCTTCTATGTCTTTGCCTTTGGAAACATGTTCTTCCAACAATTCAATGCGAAGTCGTTCGAATTCGTCTTCCCATCTCAAGCTAGTCAGTAACGATTTTACTGAAACAATGGAGTCTACAACGCAAATCGTTAACACGCAGAATATCAATACGCCCGCCTTCTCCATCTCTTTACATTGTTAGCATTAAATTATCACTATAGTTGATTGCTCAATATTACAACTCTTACTTAATACAATAAGTTAAAAAAGTACAGAAATGCAGCCAAGTACAAAAAGCAATGGTTACGCTACATGTTAGGTGGTAGAACGGAAACTACATAGTAGAATTTCTAGCAATATCAGCACATGCGCAACCAGAAAATGAAATCTTACCATCCTTCTTTTCCAATTTCTACCTTGGGCAAATTTCCTCCCACCAAGTAACAATGTGGGTTCGGGTTGAGAATCACTGGGTCTAACACAGTCCTGCGCGGGGTGGGTTAACCCCGCGCAGGACTGCGGGTACCCACATTTGCGGGGCGGACACGCGTTAAACTTGGTGCGGGACGGGCATGGCATAAAGAGAGCCTTTAAAAGTAGTTTTCCGTGACTGATGCAGATTCGGGACGGCAATAGTGCAGGGCGGGTGCGAGTTGGGAGGGCCTGCGGGGCGAGGCTGGTGAAGTCTGCCGGTGCGGGGCGGAAGCAGGCAAGATTTTTTAAATCCCTGCGGGTGCGGGGCGGTTTGAAATTTTCCGGTGCGCGACGGGAGCGCATAACACATATCAACCCGTGTTGGACTCTACTAACTCTACAACAGGGTTTCCCATCCTATCTCTGGCAACGCACGCCTTTTGGACAGATGAACATGTACCCCCTAAAATTTCTTTTGACAAAATAGGTGAGTAAAATAAAAAAAATCCACTGAATTTTTAATACAACTTTTACATTTATTAGAACTATAAAGGTAGACTCCATTTCTATATATCAAAGTTAATACATTAAATAAAAGGCATATATTGATTTTTGAAAATATTATTCACCGCTAAATGTATAAATAGTTAAAAATAATTAACGCAAATATATATTTTTCCCTTCTATTGGCAACTTCAAGTGTCCCTTTCAGATGGGTAAATGTACCCCTTCAGATAGGCAAATGTACCCGTAGGGATACGTATCCCCGTTTGGGAATCCCTGGTCTACATGATGTAACCTCGTAACTGTTCTAGGAATGGCTCCCATCTCTTGTGATCGGAAGTCGAGCGTGGAGGATTTTGGAGTGGATATTGGGAATTTTTACTTCCGCGGAGGAACTGCTGGAAGGATAGGCAAGAGTACTCATCAAGCTCTTTGGCCTCTGTTTGACGCAAATCAGATTAACGAAGCTTTGCGTTGCCAGCAAAATGCAACGCACTGGAAAGTACGTTACGCATTGATTGTTGCACGCAATGCGTTTCATCTCTGCTCCACGATATCAAAATTAAATAGCAAATGTTTTCTCACATTGCGATGGATTGTTTGCTGTATCTCTGCAAAGCTGGAATACGGTAGGATTTAAATGACTGCATTGATCCCAGAAAACCTAGAATATACTCTGAGATTATAACCAAGTCGAAAAACGTTGGGTTTTGCTGAATGTGTTTTGTACTACTGTACTTTGCAATTGGACAATATTTCTTAAAAAAATCAGAAATGTATTAGGAAAAGTTGCAATTGTAGGTGGACGAATTCAATGTCAAATGCTAATCGTCGATTGGAAAGTTTTAATATTTATTGCAGTCGTACATAAAAAACAAAGATTTTCCGAAACGATTTCATTACGCTTTCAACGATCGAATCGAAGACGTTCAGCTGCTTGTGGACGATAATTGGCTGGTTGAAGGGTGAGTGTTTTTGAAGTCTTGTCGCGGTACAAGATGTTAATATTTCATGTCATGCATAACAAAAGTCAGGAAAGTCTAGAACAGTGGTTGTTAACCTTTTCTTTGCATTGGTTTACACTTTTAAATTTGCACGATAATCTGTACACCTCTGCGATACACTAAGTCTAGTACTGTAAAAGAGTAACATTGAAACAATGTTCACGCTGTAAATATCGCTTAGCCGATTTCAAATGGTAAGCCTTGTAAAATGTGACGTGTGCTCATGTCTACCATATCTAAACTGCAATATTCACAAAGTTCATTTTTGTTTATTTACTGATTTGCTAACAGCGGCTTGTTGCAGGCCGAAGCCTGAATTGTTTGAGCAGCTGTGCGAAGGCCAATGTCAAGCGAAATTTTTGACTTGCTAAATAGCTGACTTCACGCCATCTGCGCATGTGCAGTGTGATATTCCAGGTCATGCCTTTCGAAAGCAATGGCTGTTCACTGAGATATCAAATAAGCGCGTGACACCGGGAACACCACGAAATCATGAATAAACGCCACAACCTCATTATTTCATCACGGTAGGCTGCGTTCAACACAGTTTCGTACGCCAGGAATGAAGAGAATAAATCTTTATAATTAGAGAAACGCATATAAAAATAAAGTGGTCTGTTGACTGCTGTGGGGATAAAACATATTCATTTGCAATAATTACCAAGCATGGAAAGTAGAATTTGCTTCACTTTCGCCAGCCGCAGGTCGGGAACCTATGAGTTTCGTGCACAGAGTGTGACTTATCAACGTCGAATCACACAGCAGTACAGTCTGCTTACAAGTGTTAGAGCCTAGTGAACTCACCTGAAACTGACTTGTCCGTATGATAGAGATGTCAAGGTCTCGTCGTTACCATCTGGAAGTACAATCAACTCTTAATCAGGTTCACAAGCATTGTTAAACGTCACTCGCCAAGATCACTCTATTATTGCTTGTTCGTGCCACATACATGTGGGTGTTGTTCTTCGCGCACATCCCGTTCTTGGTGAATCGCACATTCAACGCAACGCCAACGGAGAAGTTGCAACAGAAGCGTAAATGCGAGCTAATCTGTCTTAAATTTTCAATGATTAAATTTCAGAGAACCTAGCTTCCTAAGACCTCTGCGAGCACTACAAACAAATACAACCACTCCCACACCACCGGAGAGCTTACAGTACAGCCCACAGCACAACGAGCACACAACACACACACACAGCATGCATTAGTAGGCCTATGCGTTGTTCGCATACATCACGCCTCAAAAGGCTCAGAAAAACTCTTGTGGTCTGACACAAATAGCATCAGTGGCGACGCTATTGACAAATTACTTTTTTTAAAAATTTCTAAACATCCCTGTACGTGCTTCAAAAAAGGTAGCGGGCCGTAGCGGTAACAAGAAAGAATAAAAGTGTTTGGGCAATTAACCGGCCCAGCAAATCTTGGCATTAACCGCGATTTCAGTGGCCTATGGGTGGCCCATGCCAGCTATGCTGTATGAGAACTTTGGTAACTAGCCTAAATCGGAAATCGCGTGGTGAACACTGAATCACACAAATTGAGAATCCAGCATCAGTATAATCACCAGCATTCACAAACATCTAACTACGAGAGCGATGACAAGCCAGCAACAACAGCTACAGGGCCGCAACTAGCTTATGTTTTCGGGGGGTCAACACACTTGCAACTTCTTGTTTTACCTAACAACTAAATTTTTTTGGTGGTTTCAAAGCGATTTTGAAAACTTCGGGGGGAGGCAATTGCCGCGTTGGCCGCCCCTGGTTGCGGGCCTGAACAGCTACGAGTAATCCACAGCAAGCAGTGAATTGCAGTGCACCACGAAAACATGCAACTGCATATGTGCGCAGCGATGACAGTGCAGGGTGCGGCATTCGAGCGATTCACTCCTCACGTTCTCCACGTGATCTTTAACTGTCCTGAAAAACGATGGCTGCACTGAACGTAAAAAGAAGAATTCGTGATCAAGTGGTGGTCATCTGCAGGGTCGGATTTAAGGAGCACTGGACCCTAGGTTATCTTAGTTTTTGGGGCCCCACGCAGGTGTGATCTATTTGGTCGCTTGTCTTTCAAGCGTGAATGTCTTCCCCTCTTACATGTAGTGCCCCCTCAAAATTTTGTCTTTTGTGGTGCCGACTTTGGTTCTACGATTGCCCTTAGATCTTCAATAGAAATTAAAACCTTTCCTACATACTTCTCAACAACAAATGGCAATGCGATCTTTTCTTGAAATGTATAGATCTTTCGTGTAGTTTAGAAGTTCTCTTCGTTAAATTTCCATGATTTCTAGCTTTTCTACAACTTTATTCTTCGGATATATATATATATTTTCATGCGGGACCGTGTTGCCGCCCTCGAAAATATGGTCTACTTATCGATCTGATTTGCTGTACGTAAACTCCTTCGTTGAAATATCTACATATTTTAAACAAACGCAATCCATTGAGTGGACTCAGGGTTTATTTATGCCGCTTTTGCAGTGGACATTTTCCAAGCAACACAAAATATAGTGTTTTAATTCTCTAAAAATAACGAAATTTGCTAAAGCTTTGAAACTTTACCTTTGCTATAAAACACTATACAGAGCAACAAGTATACTGTAAGACAGGGGCGTAGCCAAGGGGGACACGTGGGCCATTGTTTCAAAATGACTTCACTTTATGAATATGTCTTCAAAATTCATGAGCAAAACGAGGTATCCGTGTTTCTGATCACCCCAATCAAAAAAATACCACTGCTCTAAGTCTTTTCGTAAAGCACATTTGAAACCATTGCCACAAGTAGCCCTCATTAGCACAAACAATTATCCATGAGGAAGAAAGGCAAGCATATGATTACCTGCATCAGCTGATACCAAATGTTTGCCACCAGCATGTCCAACAGCTCACAGTCCGTCACAAAATTTTTTCGTGGCTTCAGGCAAGCGAAGTTATCAACATGTTTTTCGCAGTTAGTAGGGCCGTACCATTAAATTCTAACGCAAGACTGCCAGACACTGCAGACGTCCGATGGAAAGCAATATTGTCATTCTTATATTGCGTAACAAACAACATTATCGTGTTGTTATTGTACTGATAAGTCTGGACGTTTGCTTTTTCGCTCGTTTCAAAGTAAATTGCAAAGGTATGCCTCTGCGAAGTTTCCCAAATTTTAAGTTATAGTAATGAGTCGTCATAGGAAGGAGTTGCGTAGCGCCCCACTTGGCCTATGCGTAAATCCCTCACTGGTCATCTGACCAACATTACAAACAAACGGGCGGGAAAATACAGAGAATTCATAATTCCCGGTAGATGAACCTGTGGTCCCCATAGAATCAATTGCTGGCATATGATCAGTTCGATAAATATTCCTCAAAATTTTGTAATAATCATTCATTAAATTTAGTTTTATTCACCTAATACAGCTATGTCCAACCCGCAGCCAGCATGTGGCTCAGACGCCCACTCGAAGTTTTTTTGCAGCCCAGCTAAGGTTTTCTTCTGTGGTAAAAGTATCTTACATACTCACAACCTGTCCTTATTTTTTTAATCTTGAATTTGACATTTTTGATGCAGGTGGTCCACAGTGCTACTTTATTACGTCTTTTACCATGGAAGCTAGGATTTGGACGCTTTCGGTACATTAACTTGTGCTAAATTCAGTTTGCTAAGATCAAAGTATGTCATTCAATGTGTGGCACTGGTTAAGTAGTGAAATAATTTTTGGCTCAGTAAGCCACTTGGGTTGGACAGAGCTGACCTAATCAGATTCCGTGCTGATAACGGCGGGGTCTTCCAACGAGTTGCAATGAATCTCAATATGACTGTTGGTCAAGCGATATGTCGACTATTATGTCGATATACTTAAAGCACGTTGGTTGCGTCCTGTATTTGCTGCATCGTACCGATTGTGTGTGTTAATTAAGCGAAAGAACTATTGGCTGTTCGTGTTTGAAATGCATTTGCTCAAAGCTTGAGATTATACTATTACAGACAAGAGCCATGTGTAGGGCTAGCAGCACTACCCTACAATCAAAACGCAGTTGCTTCTTCTGAGCAATACTATAGTTTTGTTAGCGTTTCTATTACGTAAAACTCCTGTGGTGTTTTTAGCTATGATTTTTTCCATTTTTTCTTTAACAATTTTCTTTAACAAAGTCATTCAGAAGTCACATTGCTGTTGAGTGCTTGCACAAGTTTGCATTGCTCCCATGTTAAACCAATCAGAGAAGATTTTAAGGAGCTTCAAAAGCAAGCAAAAGTCACTTTGCCAACTGGTAACCACAGAACTCTACCGCAAAGAGACAAAGAAAGGGCAACAGCAAGAAAATGACAAAAGCGCGTTTGGGTATGATGCCTTACATTAGTGGTTTTAATTTATCCAACCACGTGGACCCTTTTTTCTTAGCGTGATGTTCACTAACTGCTCGGGAGAAATATGCATTCAAAAGAATTAAAAATGAATTGAAGGTTTCTATGTCCAGCAGAGGTTGCCGCACTAAAAATTCGGTGCATTAAAAGTGAAAAACTTAATTTTAATGAATGCCTAGATGATTTTGTTATGAAGAAGGCCAACACAAAACCTTTCTGTGCTCTGTTCAGCGTTTACTGTGTTTACGTTTACTGTTCTTACGTTTACTGTTCAGCGTTTAATCGTTTACTGTGCTCTGTTCAGCCTTAATAGATTCGATTATTGTAGCTTTTTTGTACATATTTTAATAATGACAGCATAAGGGAGGTTTAAACCAGTCTCTTTGCGATGAGGGAGCATTGGTGGGCTCAGCCCCTCTAAATTTAAACATGAAGCACTATCAGCGGAGATTTTAACAAATTTTCAGAATGTCAAGACCCTGCGCAAATGCAAAGCCCCCCATTGAAAACGTTCTGGCGACCGTTGTGGTTTTAATCTCACATCCTTTCGCACGGTGGTTTCGTTGCGTTCGATTATATTAGCAGTCTGAAAAAGTAACTAAGACGCGAATCGTTAACCTAACAGTTGCAACCATTTGGGTGGGTTGTACTTGACGCATTTTGCTCGTGTGTGAAATTTTTACAGTTGCGGTAAGCGAGTCGCAACAGTGGCGATTCTAAGGGAGGCCTGGGTGGACTACTGGCTGGCCCCCAAGTTGTGTCTCGAATTCACGTTCATGTTCTTTTGGTTAACATAAAAAATGTCCATGTAAGATAGACATTTACATTGGCCCCCTTCTTTTTCTTTGGCCCCAAAGTGGTCCCCCACTTTTGAAATTCTAGAATCACCACTGAATCGCAACGTGGTCCTCACGTTGTGCTTTAACAACTTTACGCCGCCAAACATATGTGGAATGCGTTTGTTTTTTAAGCGCAGATAAGACAAAACATATGTGAAACTTATAAGAAACGTAGGCCATATGTTTTGTGAAATATTTAACCAAGACGTATTCGGTTGATTTGCCTGTAAAAATTAATAATTCTGTTCCCGCCATCCAAGTACGATTTCAACAATTCCGTGTCACTGAACGCTTTTGCGTCGAAGGCAGCAACAAACGCAGTGATCGTGGGGCACTCTGGTAATGATTTATAATTTTTTATTGATTGTACATTTAGAGCGTCAGTATCATAATCTTCGGCTTTGCGCAAACTGGTTAACCTGTTCCATTTTTTCCTCGTAAGAGTGGGAGAGGGGCCTCACAAGGGGATTAGCCTAGGGCCTCGCATCAGCTAAATCCGGTCCTGCAGCAGAGTACCGATAAATGCAATCAATCAGACGAATCGTCGAGTAACCAAATACCATTGTTGATGTCACAAACAGTAATTATGCTATTACTATGGTGCTATACACGAGATAACCTGTCATTTATTCATTTATGCTGCTCCAGGCGCTGCGTGTAGAAATTAAAATGAAAAATCTAAATCTTCAAGTAACGTTTCTAGTGAACATAGGTGTGGGAACGCGTTCCTACACCAAAAAGAGGTGTGGGAACCCCGTTCCCACGGTCTCCCACACCACTACCCCCTGCGTGTGATGTTCAAATTAGAGTTACGGCTTTGTTTGCAGTTAAAACATTTCGTCTGCAACCGGTGGCAATTACGGCCGGCTTTCAGTGGCTTTATTCGTTCTGAACTTTTCAACATTGACCAACTTGTTTTTAAATTAGACAAAATCCTTGTATCTATGCAAAACAAAACAAGCTAAGAAAACATGCACGAAGAGACATTAAAGCCCACGTGGCAAGGGCAAACACACGAGACCGACATCGCCAAGAAAAAAGAGACAATTAACTCACTAGCACCGTAGAATTAATTCAGAACCGGCGAAAACACAAGCGCACAACCCTATTAAATCAGTGTCAGACTGACCTCAACTCATAGACATACTTTTCTTTTGTACAATTAACGACTGTTTACCAAAAAGCGAAAACTTCTATGATCTCATTGGCGCTGCTTGCGCCTGTTGACTTTCTTATTCATGTTACTCTTCCAAAGATGTGTCATCGGAAATACCTCAAAACGAAAAATGTGCATTGAATGACATATAGCATTCCAACTGCTTTTACCATCGTACTTTTTTCACACGATCATGATGCCAATCATCACGGTCTCTAAATCAAATTTGATTTTGGTGAAGTTTAAATTAACTGCAAACAAGATGTCAACGTTTGCTTCCGTTTGAAACATTCTTGATCCATGAATATTTGACGTGTTACATCTCATCTTGAATCTCTTTTCAAAGGTTGTTTTCAACCATACGCTGCAATACCAGTTGTTTGGTACTAGAGATATAGCGATGTTTTCTGAGCAAGTGCAACTGACCGTGACATGGTCTGCAGTGCAATTTTTCATGAATCGGTTTCATGTCGAGTTCTTCTATTTCATTTTCTTATTTTCCTGAAAGCTTTGAACATGTCATCTAGTTTCTGTTTGCTTGAAAGTTTATCAGCTCTGCTGTAGATATGCTACGGGTTGATTTTTGATGCTTCATGCTATGTGGAGATGTTTTTAGCCATTGATACTGTAAGTTCTGGATTTCACTTGGAAATTTCATTCCTTTATTTAGGACCCTGACCAAGTTGAATTGTATTCTTTGATTTTTCGGTGCAGGAAAAAGGGATCCGATAAGGAGTGCGATGGTGGAAGCCATGGATATGACCCCGACCTCAGAAACATGCATGTGAGTTCCGTTTCGTTTGCAGGTTACTTCAGAATTAATAGCAGGGACCTTTTTGCAGGATCAAAATAGCTGAAAAACGTGTATTCGAAATTTGAAACATATATTTAATTCCAGGCGCTGTTCTCCGCTCACGGTCCAAGTTTCAAGCGATCATTTAATACTGCAGAGCCCTTTGAAAATATTGAAGTTTACAATCTGATGGTTGGTAAGTGCTGGCCGCTTTGTGTAAATCGAACAGAAAGGGAAATCACGTTTTTTTTCATGTGGTTAAAGTTGGATTTGTATGCAATTTCTACACCTGCAATATTTCAACACCACTCTGTACCACAAATACGTCCTTGGCAAGAGGTCACTTACATTTTGTCCTTGCAGAGTTATTGAAGCTTGAAGCTGCTCCTAATAATGGAACACAAGGCGCGTTGTATCACATCATGAAAGCACCCAAACCACTGTCCGCTGAGCCAACAAAAATTGTTTCGGAAAGCTGCTCTTATCAAGCAGCGAGGAACGAACGTTTGGGATGTACACCGTGCAAGGTATGTGCTTGCCAGAGTGTTTTTATCAAGCATACGCTCAGCAACTGGAGAAAGTGTAGTACTTATTCAGGTTTAAGCAAAAATTTGCAAAGCCTTGTGCGCAGCTGAAAAGCTTTGAAATCCAGTTATTAACTCAATCTCTAAACACAAAGTGCGCTCACGCTTTCATAAAATTGAGCAATCTGCTCAGTCGATCTGAACATGGTTTCAGTATATTGGTCACAGAGCCGATGAAGCCCTGATCCATCTATACGGGCACAAAGTTCATAACGGTGACATTTTTGCAATGTTAAAAATTGGTCCAAAATAGTATTTTAAAATGTAATTATTTTTTGCACTTTGAATCATTAATATTCACCTTTCAAAATGTTTGCTTAAGTTACAATATAGGTACCTGCAAATACTTGTACCCATACATGGAAAACAAGTGAAATGTAAAAGACAAAATAATGCGTAATTGATGTCATGTGGTAACTGGATGATGTTAGAATAGATCTGTAGTGCCTTTGCTAACCACTTCGCCTAAAAAATTGCACTATCGAATACGTTTTTTACCACATTCGTCACAACCAAATTTAGAAAATAATTAAGGAAAAATTAAACCCTGAGATAAACATGTGCAAACGTTCTAAACGTTTGTGTCATGACTGTTCCTTTCCTGGGCTTAACGTTCTTGGAAAATCCATCGAAAGCGGAGCTCAAACGTGTTTTTATGTGTAACCTCTACCTCAGAAAGTTGATGTTATTTTAATGAGGGGACTGAGAATGAATCCATAAAAATGGTTGAATACCCATTGCAGTTTATGTGGAAGTTTGGTATCCAGATATTGTTTTTCTTTCAGGATTCATTGCAGAGCGTGGAGAAACAAATTATGCTTACTTCCGAAGAAGGTAAACTATTCCAGTAAAAAAGTTTTGGATGTTTTCCTATGAGTACAAATTCGCTTATCTTCCCTTGCTGATTGTGAAACAGCGTCGCCCAAACTGCTTTTNGAATTGCGCTGTGNAATTCATAAAGTAAAGCATCGCTTGTTCAAAATTCGTTTTCATAATTGATCAAATCAAATGTTTGCTTCTATAGATAACGGCCAATTTAACATTGATTTCATTTAATGCTAAATGAATTTGTAATTCGCAGAAAATGCAAAATATAATTTCTTGAGAATCCATACTAATCCATTGTTGTGCAAGACCTGTTTCAGATTGATTGAAAACAAAAAAACCTTTGAAAAACTGAAAGATTGACGATTTTTCAGAACAAGCTTCTAAAAAACTTCACATGCTTTATGGTCAGCCTGGACTGCTCCTTGACAAAAGTGGAATACCTCATCGTTCGACTTCAGCCTGCACTGTGATTCGTCGAGATTACGTGAATGGTTATGATTTAATAAACAAGATGCCCATGTTTGCTTCATTCACATTGACCAGTGACGTGGTGAGTGCGACGCACTGCATGGCTTGATTTAAGAGTTTGGGTTGGACTTGATGTGACTTTTTTTCTAAATTTTAAACCTGAATATAAGCTACAGGTGACGTCATACAATAAATATACGCTTCGATAAAACTCAGTGAAGTTTGCTTTTGTTTTGCTTTTCCCTTAAAACACACAAACAGCTTTAACAGCAATACGTTTAACAATGGGCCTTATGAAACATCTCCATGGTGTATGGACATAGCATTTGTATGCTGACAGTTGGAATTTCAAAATTTGTCTGGGTTATCTTCTTCTCTGAAGACATTATGGGTGACTTTTGAAACCGCCCACATAAGACCTACTTGAAATTCGCTGCTATATTTTTATAGAATTCTGGTGTGTGGAATAAAACTGTGAGCATTTTATCTTTAAACCACAGTAAACAACGTGTTAATTTAAAAACTTTGAGCAACACTAAGACGCAGATTAGGAAAGCAAGTGAAATAAAACGTACGAAAAGCAAGTGATTTACAACAATATATTCTATGGTGCATTTTGTCTTGGTCAGGTAACGCCTAAGCAGATCCACAGTAGATTTTCATGCAGTGAAAACGTGTTAAAGTCAACTTAAACTATTGATTTGTGAGTTAAGTTTTGTTAAAAAGTGTATTTCTGCAAATAATTTCATCTCTTGAATGACAAATGTTATCAAACTCCGACATTCCAGCAAAAATTTTAAAACTGTCTGCTAAAGGCTTATCTTCGTGGTGAGCTAATTGTTTTTATAAATATGTGACACAAGGTTAATTTTCCAGCCCTTAAATTCCTCTGATTATATACATCCAAAAGTAATCAATCTCAATGTCCTGATTATTATATACTGCAATAATAGCAAAGCCACCGCAGTGACCTATACATCAAGCGAATCAATCGCAATTATTTATTTGCACAAGGAAACTAATTTCGTGTTCGACACATTTTCAGTCCTATGCGAAAGTTGACAATGAAACAAAGTTAGAAAAACTACGTACTGTGCTAAGAACAAAAGCTAAATACTAAAGCCGAAGAACGACTCCTAACTCACTAGACCGATTACAAAACTGTTGGCACCGATCGTAAACGGCTATACAGCACTTTGATTGACAACGTTACTCTACGCTTTACGCGCGGTCTTGTCTCAGACGATCATGTGACTTCAACAGGTCGTAACGGACAGTGGAAAAGTCGAGAAAAAGATTTTGCGATTACT
>JGI24158J21664_10003244_pt1 | contig 20307 bp, 10 predicted proteins | sample Ectturendosymbi3_FD_21664 | JGI IMG/M metagenome (IMG submission 21664) | reverse complement strand
ATATAAGTTCATTTGCTTTCAAAATGGTTAGTGAAGGTGGAAGGGGCAGTTTGCTCGATGCATGTTATCAATCCAAAGAAATACCTTACTATCCAGCTCTTTTAATCTGCGGACAGACGCGCTAACTTTTTTTGTGTGTGTGTCTTCAGACATTAGGGCAAATAACGTTTACATATAAATTCTCGCTTCGCACAGACTTTCCTACAACAGCCTCACTCCGTACTGTCGTGCGATGTTTCGTGAACTTGGATCAGTTGGATGATTTGACTCAAAATGACACAATTAAACGCTTGGCTTTGCCTAACATTGTGAAGTGAATAGCATAATGTAAGTGAATACTATATGCCTTGCTGAAAAGAATAGTTGGCTTCTGTCAAAGCATCAATCAGTCTCCAAACATTAGCCCTAATGATCAGCATCTGTTTGCTAAGGCAGTTAAAAGCACAACTGCTAAGTTCGCACCTACCACATAATTTCGCACAAACAACTCAGATTCAAGTTGCGAACATAACCGGGAGATTGCTGTGCTTTCAAACTGTTACCATTTTAGTAGACAGCAGCCAGGTTTGAAAAATCAGCCTCCGATAAAATCGGTAAGTTGCACGATGACTTGGCCTTCTATGAAGAACGCCATGGATGCTAGTTATGCTTTATCTCGTTCTCTCGCGCTATTGATATCGCACGTCCATTCAGACTTATAGTGCAACTTCCCCGCTTAATCCACATTGCGAAATGGACAAAATTTTTCGCCAAGTTACTCTTCAAGTCAAATAACCTATGTGGAAGCGGAAGCGGTAGAATTTTCGTGCTTCCGCTTCCACCGCTTCCAGCTTCCGCTTCCACATCCCTGAGCCCAGTGCTGATCCCTGCTCCACACCAGTGGGGTGCGCAGAAAAAGAAGTGTTGAGCATGTGCGCCGGTGAAGTCAAGGACCTAATTCACCAGGGTAATAGCTGTAGAGGCTGAAAGAGGATGGGCAGCTGTGCAGCAGACGACGACAAATAGCCGAAAAGTAGAAGTTGGTGAAACGAATCATCTGATTTTGCATTCGCCCAATTAGGCACTAATAAATTACAAAAACAAACAAAGATCTTCGTTAGTGGTACCTAATGTGACACCAATTTCATGGTTTTGGCGTCGATTTGGCCGTAGCTAACATGACTAGTGAGGTGTTCGCCAAGGGGAAATAAACGAAAATGAAAACTTTATACTAAAATTGGTGGTTTTGCTCATAAGGTTTGTGTCCGCGTAGGCGAAGTAAATCACAACCGTTCACCGTCGGTGTTGGACTGCGACAGGGGTGTGTACTGTCACCACTCCCTTCATGCTCTACATGAATTGGATACCGTAGACAGTCACAGTCGAATCGACGAATATGTTGCTGTTGGAAACCGCAGAATCAGCTGTTCACTTTTTTCGGACCATTTGGTCCTGTTGAATCTTCTGAACAGAGCCTTCAACATGCACTTGATCAATTTTCAGTTGCTTACGACTATGCAGGAATGAAAATTAGCACGAAAAAGACAAATGTATTACTCTTCAGGAAACCAAGCCAGTGTACGCTGTAAGTAAGCGGCATTACACTGCAGCAAGTCGAGAAGTTCAAGTACCTTGTGGTGGTATTCACAAGTGACGCAAGACGGAACAGGGAGATTGGTACACAGATTGCTGAAACCAACGCAGTTCTGCCTGACCTTCATCGCTCTGTTTTGACAAAACGGGAGCTTTCACATGTTACAAAACTGTTAGTTTTTAAATCGGCCTTTGTCCGATCCCGGCCATGGTCATGAATCTTGGATAATGACTGAGAGAGTGCTATCTCAGGTGAAGCGGCCGAAATGGGACTTTTGCGAAGAGTTCATGGCGTGACACTGCGCGGCAAAGTGCACAGCTGTGAAAAGCTCTGAATATTGAGCCCCTTATCCGAATAGAGAGATATCGGCTGTTATGGTTCGGCCACGTGACCAGAATGCCTCAGGAAAAATCGGCGGGGCAAGTCCTGCTGGCCACACTGTTGGTGGGGAGCCAGCAGAACTGTGAGATTGCTGAAAGTCGTCAGGTAATTCGAGTCCTCTAGGGCTGGTGCCCCCGCAACCCTCCTGAGGCAAGTAGTTTGAAAATAAATTAATGGACGATTACAAAAGGAAACTTTTAATCGCCCAATAAGTGTGCATGAAATAGTTTTGCACTGAGATGAATGGAATTGGTGTAGATCAGGGATCTCCAAACTACGGCCCGTGGGCCAAATCCGGCCCGCGAAGCCATTTCATCAGGCCACAAATACATTTTGTCAATAACGAAAAAGCAAAATCTATAAGAAAAATGTGTTGATTTGGTAGAATGCAACATATACCGAATCACATGGCGTAAGATGAGCGGCGCTCGAACTATTGCGTAATAGCTTGTGTGGCCCTCTGACAAAAATTTAGGAGATCCCTGGTGTAGCTGAAACCCGAACAACATACTCTTGTCCATGGTAAGTGGTTCGCAATGTTAAGAAACAGGAATAAAGTAAAAGGAATAGTGATGATGCATATATTTTTGGAAATGGTGTAATGTTCACGTTGTGTTGTTTTCGACAGATTTCAGTGTGATTTCGACTAAGTTTTCTGTAACTAGCCTCAAAGTCGATACACTGTGAGATCTCGAGCACGCAATCTTAAATGCCACAAAATCGCCAAGTTCGTAAAGTAACTAAGATTGCGTGATCTCAAGGTCACTGTCCTGAAGTCTGAATATCCTGTAAGATCGCTAAGCTGAAATTGCTATGTAAAAAATATGTCGTGAGTTTTTTTGGCATCTGACTTTGTTTCGTTTCAGCAACGAACAAGAAGAAGCGATCGGTGAATACTACAGGAAGAAATACGCTACGATCAGTGCTTCGTCTGGTTCCGGGTAAAAAAAACTTTAATTTGAGATGTCGTATCTGCACTGGATGGTGTTCAAGTAGCGCTTGCAGTTTGCTGTCGTCACCGCACCTGTTTAGTTTTGGCTTTAACTGCAGTGTTGCAAAAATTCTCTACTCCTTTCTTTCAGTTACTACGGCGACAATGACGTATCGGATGAGATCAGCCAGCGACAATTGCTGCCTGATGTCAAGGACCCTAACCTGTGGACAGTCAAATGCAAACACGGGGAAGAGAGAGCGACAGTCATGTTGCTCATGCGAAAGTTTGTCACCATGCAGTATGAAGAACAACCTTTGCAGATAAAGTCAGTCACGGCACCCGAAGGTCTGAAAGGTAAAACCAAACTGCTGGAAGTTTGGAGCAAGCTGGGGTTTTGTAAAGGCTTGACTTTGAGTAATTACGGGTGGTCTATGCTTAACTGAATCCAACTTGTGCTATGTACAGGAAAGTTCTCAGTTAACATGAGTGGCTAGCAGGATTTGGTCGTTGTTGACTATCTTGGTGGTAGTACAGCTATGTAAATTTGTTCGTAATGTTCGCAACAAAATAGAGATGCAGCGTATGTTCATATCAAAGATCTGCTACTCTCATCTTTGTGCGAGAGACTTTTCTTCCTGAACATAACTCAAGACCTGCCTCATTTCGTTGCACCCAGGTTACATATACATTGAAGCAATGAAGCAGTCTCACGTCAAGCAAGCAATCGAGGGTGTCAGTAACCTCCGCTTGGGCTATTGGACGCAGAAAATGGTGCCGACTAAAGAAATGCCCGACGTCTTTAAAGTTTTGAAAGAGTTCGATCGAACGAGCTTGAGGCCAAAGATGTGGGTCCGATTGAAAAAAGGTGTTTTCAAGGATGATCTGGCCCAGGTAGGGATGTACTTCTCCGTGTTTTTATGCAATGACAAAGATTGCCGTCAGCGTTATACCAAAACTGTTTTTTACCATTGGAGTTTTTTTGCAGCTCGGAATCAAAGCTAACTTAGCTGACGCTTGTCTTTACACCTCAAAGTTAAAAGTTAATCAAATATGCTTAGGCGACTGTGTGGCATTTTTGTTGGTGCTGTGTCGTTAGCGTGTAGTGCGTAACGCTCACTGACTGCGACGGTTTCTAAAATATGGTCAAAAAATTCCAAAACGTGGTCATTTTTGACATAACAAGAGCGATTTTCAACGGATCTTCTGGCTTTCACCAGATCGACTACATCGAAGCAAGTCAGAATCAGGTGACTTTGAAGTTGATTCCTCGAATAGACTATAGTCGTCAGCGCGGGCCAAATCGAATGAACCAAGACAAAGAAAAAAGAAGATTATATAAACGTCCTCCGCAAAAGTTGTTTGATGTGGATGCGATCAGGTGCGCGAAATGTTCCGTGTTTTTGCATGCGAAAATTGTAAACGTATGGAGTGATTCAACCAAATATGTTTGAACGACTTGTCGATTTGGATGTGGTGACGGTCATACAGAGCGATATTGTCAACGTCAGGAATCAGTGTTACCTTTACTGAAGGTTTCTTTTTTCTACGTGTGATGTTTCGACATTAAATCTCGTAAGTTACTGTGTATTTCAATGTTGTTTGAAACGTTCCAGGTTTCCAAGTCGTAGAGACCAGATCAAGAATCTGATCGATTTTTTTGTTTTAGTTGATACCGACCCCACCAATCAATTCAGACCCTTTAATTGAAGGCTTTTAGCAAGTCTCGCGCACACTGCTTTCTGGGTAACCCCGAATCTTCGCAGAGTGTTCTTGTTTCACCTGAAAGCTTTTTTTTCCTTAAGAAATTTTTACAGTCTGATTGAAAATTGACCGCGAAATCTGACCTTGACGTTCCAATTTTGTTGCCAGCGACGAGATGCTGATAAGCGTTGTGTGTTTAACTGCAATGCTAAATTTTGCTCACCTGGTCTGACGCTTCAATATGAGAAACAACTCCCAAGTTTGCTTTTGCTTGCACTGTAATAACTGAAGCTTTGTTGGCTGGGCCGAGACATTGGTGGCAATGTAGAGCGCTTAAATTCGCGACGCTGCGGAGTACAATCACGTCGCCTTGCGGATCGCCACGGTTATTTCTTCGTTTGATTTGCAGGGCGATAGGTGGTGACACAACGACGGAAGGTGATTTCCTTATCTTTGAAGGCAATCGGTACAGCAGGAAAGGCTTTCTGTACAAGAACTTCACTCTAAACTCTATTGTAAGTGCATGATGCTGTGGGGTATTTATATTTTGTTAACGATGCCACAAATCTTTAGACATGTGCTTTAGCTAGGTGCTGTGATATACCAGGTTTTATCAGAAAAGGTGAAAGTATAGATCGTAAGCTATGTCGTCGTCATAGATTGCACCGAAGTTGCGTTTTCATTTCGAGGTTGCCTAAACTGCTCTTGTATCCCTTTGACTTTATGAAATGTCGCTTTTTCACCTTCGAATTTGAGTATTGCTGATAGAAGAACGCTACCCCTCGTACACAATGCTATGAATGTCCGCTCCATGAATCTGACCTCAGTTCACTGTTTTTCTCCTTGAATAGCCGCTGCGCGTTTTTCTCATGGAAAAAAGTACCCGCTGGTGGTTGGCTCACAGATGTATTAAAAAAATAATTTGTTCCCTTCGGTGAATTTAAAGTTAATAGTAATATTTAAAAAATGATAGGAGCTGTGAAGATGTAAGACGCAACAAACTACGCGAATAAATGCGTCCAACGCTGCTGTTGATAACTGTCTGTCAGCGAAATGACCAATAGAAGTTTTTTATGTTATTCCTGCAGTGCGTTGACGGCATCAAGCCGACTTTGTCCGAACTAGAGAAGTTCGAAGAGCAACCCGAAGGAATGGATATCGAGTGTAAGCTTAGTTGTCAAAGCTTTTTTTTTTTTATCTTACATGCGGCAACTTCGCGTTGTCGGCTGCAACTCAAAAGTTCATGAGGTTCTTGGTGTTTTTTCAAGCTAAGGCAACGGTTTATTTTAAGGGCAGAGGGAATCAAAATTGTTTGTTCTCATTTACTCAAGTTAATTTATACTTCTTCATGGTGTGCGTCGTTTGAAAAAACAGCCTCTTAGCGTCGTCCATGACTCAAACCTGCAACAGTGTATTGAAACAGTTTTGCTTGCATTGTTGAACTTTTGAACTTGAACGTTTTTGAGCCGAACTTGGTTGATTGATGAAATTTTTAACCCATTACGTTGGACGTGATAATTCTCCGATTTTTGACATCGGTTCGACGATGCATTTGCCGTCTGCCGCCATTACCGAAGCGGTGGCACCTCCAGTTAGCTGAATGCGAACCTGCCTTCACAGTGTCGGAAAGCACAAACAAGATGGAGAGGGCGAACCGCTTTGCTCCTGGGGACAATGTAGAAGTTGCCGAGGGTGAACTGATCAACTTGCAAGGAAAAGTGATGACAGTTCAGGGGAACAAAGTGATGATGATGCCTAAGCACGACGAACTCAGCGTAAGACGCGGTTACTGTGGACGGTCGTGTTTGTTTGTTGACTATTCGAGCGCAAACATAAAGTAGTTAGGAGGTCAAAAGGAGCCGGTGGCAACATTAGTGATACTAGCTGTCGCTTGTAATCTAGATATCGGATATTAACAGAAATCCTCATGTATTTGTGCACCAGGAATCTTTTCTGTGAAACCTCGTGTTTGACTAAGTCAAAAGGTGTGGTTATCATTTTGTTGGTTTTCTTTAAGCTTTGAAACGGCAGAAAACAGAGTAAGTGGTACGGAATCTGTGCTTTACCTTTTAGTAGCTCGGTTTTTTGTGCAACAGGACCCACTTGAGTTCTTGGCTTCGGAGTTGCGGAAGCATTTCACGATGGGAGACCACGTTAAAGTGATTGCTGGCAGATACGAAGGAGATACGGGTAAATCAGTAAACTGTCGCGAAACAAGAGTGTTCTGCCAACGTGTGCGGCGAATGCAGCAGGCGGAATTGTGAGCGGTTGGTTATTTGTATTCCATATACGGCAAACCGGCTGCGCGTGAGTGTTTGCGTTACGCGCCTAGATTCATGCATTAAGATTTTCACTCTCGCTATTCCTTTGTACAGGGCTAGTGGTGCGGGTGGAGCCGAGAATGGTCGTTCTGTTCTCCGACCTCACCATGCACGAGTTGAAGGTTCTGCCTCGCGACTTGCAATTGTGCAGTGACGTCAGTTCGGGCGTGGACTCGATCGGAAAGTTTCAGTTCGGAGACCTGGTGCTGATCGAGTACGTTCTCAACCCTACGCCTATTTGTGATTAAGATTCACAACCGAAACAAATCGACGTCGTCTTTCCTGACTTTGTGGCTAATAACGTAAAAAAACATCACTGTGGGCTGCCATGGATTTTCAAATGCTGCGTGGGTGTGCGGGTAGCTTGTTAATGAATTTGCCAAAGTGGTGTGGCGCTTGTGGATAGATGCCGTGAAGTTGGTTTGAGAAGCCTCGCCGAAAATATTGAGCACGAGCGACCTAGAAGCGCGTCATTAACGCACATATTATAAACATACAACTCGTATGTCACTGTCTGTACACGCATGAGATTAAGAATATTTTAAACGTGTAGTGTCTTATGGTCTGTTCGTCAGGCAACGTTTTTTTTTCTAGCAATCAGACTGTCGGCGTCATTGTCCGTTTGGAAAAAGAACATTTCCAGGTTCTGACAATGCACGGAAAGGTCAGTAACTTCGGCGTCTTTTCTTTTTCCTTTTAACCTCAATGTTGTTCAGATTCATGTGAATGAGTTGTTTGAGCATAGTTCAGAGCAGTGTTTCGCCAAATTTTTCGCAGCCCTCAAGGTGTCGTTCACCGCCTGGTGGCGTACATGTGTCTCGGAAACTGCTAGCGTTTTAACCATGCATGTTTGTTAGTGTGGCGACAAACCGTATATTGATTTGAGAGAACAAAACTTTTTCACGGCGATATTTTGAAACCTTGCGATTCGATACTGGTTAATTTGCACGGAAAGGTGAAACATTTGAAGCATCAAGCAGTCACCCGTCGGAAGGACACTCGCTTTGCTATGGCCCTTGACGCCGAACAAAACAACATACAGTGTAAGGACATCGTGAGAGTAGTTGATGGAACGCATGCGGTGAGTGATTGACAAAATATAAATGCATTGTTAATAACTAGTTACGAGGCAATGCCATCGAGTTCTTTTAGACGGTGTGTTGTAATGAATCCTAATCCGCGTTGTGCTGTCCAGGCTTCTCTCGATCCCCGGTCTGCGAACCAACGTACGAGGCAATCTAGAGGACTGAATTTGCGTGCAATTCAAGGGGTCCTTACAAGTTGAGGAGCCACCTAGTGGTTGCAAGAGCGTTGGTCAATCTCCCAAATAAGCGACCTGACGTCTTGAGGTTGCCAAGGCGGTATAAAGGCTCTCACCACTTAGTCCGTTAATAGCTCTCCAGTAGCATTCTACTTGGAATGCTTTCCTTGATTATATTAAGTTATAGGACAAACTCTTCAATACACGAGAGCGTGAGCCAGAGCAACGTGGCATGAAACAGTTCAGTAAAGAGTAATGTCGAATACCAACGTGGAGCGTACACAGTAACAACCGGTAACAGCGACCAATGGCCATGGTGTAGGTCAGCTGGCTATAATGTCAACCGTTAAGTTGTTCACAAACAAGGGCGCTGCATCGAAACACAAATATTGTATTTACTCGATTGCAAGCCGCGGCTTATGTTTTTTCTCATCGTTTCGAACGACTTACATTTTTCTTCACCTTGTCGAAGGGTCTAGATAACGCCCAGGCTTTCCTTGGCCATTGGCTACGTTTTGTCGACCAAACCAGTGTTGCCAGATTTCAAAAAGCTTTATAGCCAAATTTCACACAAAAATCAGGCAAAAGTAGCCAAAATTGGCAAAAACATCTAGCCAAAAATAGCCAAATCTGAAAACTAAAGCAAAACATCAAAAATCACTGAATAGTTCAGTTTGTCAATTCCGTGAACTGTAAAAAAATTAGTCTCTGGTGCATTTAGGAACCATGCAATCTTTGCAAAAACCATTTGTAAAGGCAGTGGCTGTACATGGTGTACATGTCGCACCTTATGTAAAGTTTATAACATGTATCCACAGCCTCGGCAATTTTCAAAGCTATTTACAATGCAAAACAAAACAACTGATTACTGCTGTCAGAACGTTTTTGAAAACCAAAGTTTAACAAGTCGCCATGTTGCCACATGGTGGGGAACGACATTACGCTGTTGTTTATTAGAAGCATAATGGCTATTTAAATCTGATTGTGCTCCGATTTCACAGCGACAAAACTTGTACTAAGCTTTTTCTCAGCAGTACTTTACACGTTTCGAATCCATGGTTTAAAACCGTTCATCCGGTCATATTCTTTGAAACCTCAAACCTGAGGCCACTTCTTACTTATCAACAATAACATCAACACCAGAAGCAACTAAGAACATCTGAGTGTTTTAGAACAAACTAAGTTGGAGACCTGGCATTAATAAGGTGATGATGACTCAATTCCAGTAAATTGTAGAACGCTATCCAAAATCGAATGTTTCGCAAAATAATCTGTACAAATAGTAGTTTGCAACTCACCAGGGGTCACCAACCTTTTTGAAACTGCGAGCTACTTCTTGTGTACGGATTAATGCGAAGGGCTACTAGTTTGATTCACACTTCTGAAATAAAAAGTTCGCTCAATTCACATTTAATTATTTTAGTATTGATATTCGTTAATGTGAAGACATTGAAATCATGTTAATGTTATTTTTAGAACAGGCCCGCGGGCGACTTACATGGTCCTCATGGGCGACCTGGTGCCCGCGAACACGACGTTGGTGACCCCTGCTCTAAAACAGTATCCTTGTTTTGATTTTCTAACCGAAAATGGGCACAAGCGTCTCATTCTTCAGTTTATCTTCTAACAAAGCATCGAAAATAAAGCTGTTAAAATTAGCAGGCTCGCCATGTTCTCTGGAAGAATCTTATCAGTATTTATGCAACTGAGGATTAGGGCTTTCCACAACGTCTATTCTCAGAGTAGGCAGGTTCAATGCAGCGTCTACAACATCGATCTTTCATGGGACGAGCTGATCACTCAAGCCTAACCAAACACAGGGTTTCCATTGGACTGAAGCAACCGGAAATAGTACAAACGACCTTACACATTCAGAAACAATGACTTCGGCGGCCGGAAAAAATATTAAGTTGATTTTTACAGCTTTTTTACGAACCAAACACTGGTCTAAATCTCGCACGAAAATCCGCCAAATTTTCCGCCCAAATGTTTCGAAAATAGCCAAAAAATCCGCCACCCACTGGACTAAACTCTCTTTTTGCGTTCTTTTTCCTTTCTTCAGCATCGCGTGCACCTCCGTCACAGGAGGGATTATGATGAACAGAAGGCAGTTGTAGTGGTGTAAACATCATTAATACCGGGGTTGCCAATTAAATGCGAAACGTGCTGGTACGCGTAAAGGTTTAGGTGACCTATTATCAAGTGCGCCTCACAATCAAGGTCGGCTCATAAAATCGAATAAATACGGTAATGCAGAAATGCCTGAAATCGCGCATTGGTAATGCGCAAAACACTAAAGCACATAGGCCTATGCATCCACTACACCTCTCGTTGGCAGTCATCGTTACGCACTTGGTGTTTTTCTTTGCTCAGAGTCAGGAAGGCCAGATAAAGCACTTGTATCGCGGACACGCTTTCCTGCAAAGCAGGAAGGTAATTGACAACGGAGGAATATTCGTCGTCAGGACCAGACAACTCGTACTGGCTGGCGGTTCAAGGGTGGGTTTCGTTACGTGGAGTTTCTTTGCATTCGGATTGCGGTTTGAGTTTTTGTTTCTGTAAGAGGCATAAAGCAATTCTTCCTTGTTGTAAAGTAAATGAACTCCTCCGTTGTGCATCTCAATTGTTTACAGTGGCAGAAAGGAAAAGCTTTACTGTTTGCAGCAATAACCAAAACGATTTGCTTACGTGTTGCTTCTGGTGCTTTTTTCTGTAGCCAAGCAGCGGCGCTGGAGTGTTCGCCCCCATGAGCCCCAGAATAGGGAGTCCTGCTCGAACAGACAACTCCAAACCCGCTGGCGGCGGCGGCGGCGGCGGTGGTGGCCGAGGAAGGGGCCAGCGCGACACGGGCATCATCGGTTTGTAATCTTTTCTCATTCCGTCACGCTTGTGATTCGTGTGCAGTGAAGTGCACCTCAATCGACAGCGCTTTAGATTTCAGCTCAGACCTGTCATGGAGAAAGAGCCCGTGACCATTTTAAACTGGAGACAGTCGTTTCACACGGCGTTGTCTGCGCATTGCCGCGAACATCTATTTTGTGAGATGTGCGGGTCGAGTCGTATGTTTTATGTCCACGGCATGTCTTCTATGAAACTCGTTATAAATTTTGTTCCTTTTGGATGGTTGTGCGGTTTCTGTAACACGCAAAGCGGTGTCAAAACCGGCGCCACCGTGGAGGTCGACAAAAAAGCGTAAACATCTTTGGCATTTTCGCAAGATTTCTCGAAAATTTGCTGGAGAGTGAAAATTTGGTCTGTGTCGCTACGGCCTGAATAAAAACCGCACTGGCAATCCAGCTGTGGTTCAAATATTTTGCGGCATCGTTTTTTAAGACACTTGACATATCTTTCCAGAGAGGCTAAGCAAAGCGACCGCCGTTACTCGTGCAGGATCACCTGCGCGCAGCCTGCGCACGATCAATACACGCTGATATTTGCGAACGGTTTTTCCGCATAGCGCAAGATTTGTTGTGAACCAAACCCTGTATTGGTGTCACTTGCTTACGTCAACCCTGACTTCAACCAGTGTGGTGCGCATCGTAAAGCGTGCTGCGGACATAACAATTCCTGCCAATGTGGTTCACGCTTTGGCGCAAGCGGTTTGTGTTCTCCCGATAATGCAAACTTAGCTTTTGCGCCTCTCGTGCGATTCGGTTTCTTTGCATTGAAATCAAGCTTCGTAAAAATCTGTGTCGTTACACTGTAAAGCAGGTTTCTGCAGTTCGAAATCCTCACAAAAATGTGTGTGTTTTGTTTTCTCCACAATTTTTTCCTCACACACGCTACATAATGTTAGTAAGGCTGTGAAGAGCTCATGTGTTGTTTGTGGAGTTGAATGATAGTATCTTCCCTGACCACCTGCAGGCATGCTGCTTCGTTTTCAGGTCAGACGGTGCGCATCCGGCAAGGCCCATACAAGGGCCACATAGGAGTGGTCAAGGACGCCACCGAGGTCACCGCTCGTGTCGAGTTGCACGCGTCTTGTCAAACCATCAACGTCGATCGCAGCAGACTTCAACTCACGTTAGTGATAATTTGATTTCTTCTTTTTAAAACAGTGTTTATAACCACACATTAGCAAGAGGCGAACGGTGACCTGTATGACCGACGTCGGCTTAATCGGGGCTAAGGAGAGTTTGTTTTCTGCAATTGTTTTTTGCCTTAAAATTCCGAAAGAAAAAATCGGCCAGTTTCCGCGATTGTGGAATTTTGTTGTCGCGTCTTTGCGATTGATGGAAAGTTCCTCGTAAACTAAATTACCCCCGATGGACTGTGCAGGATTGATTGAAAGTTAGTCGTGTGTGTTGCTAATTCCAGTGTATCTGACTGTGGAAGCCAAAGTGAGGATAAATGTTATTGATTCGTATCATGTTTATCCATTTCTAACTTCCGTTACTTTCCCGGTGGTTGTTGTTTAATCTCACTGCGCCCCTCTTGTCTCGCAGGGATCAACGCAGACCTGGCGCTGGCGGCCGAACGTCAACTTACGGTCGAACCCCCATGTACGGCTCCCAGACCCCGATGTATGGTGGGTCAAGGACGCCAATGTATGGGTCCCAGACCCCTCTGCACGATGGTGAGTTAGCAGTGACGTTAACCTGTAAATGCATTCAGGTGATCGTTTTTCTGTTGCTCTTCGCAAGTTGTTTGTGTTCAAATGTTCTGACGGTTTCACATGGTGCCGCTTTGCACGGCGTCGCCATATTGTGCTTACTTGACCGAATCTTGTGTTTAGGTATTTAAAAATACGCTTGATGGTTTATTCTTTTGGTTATGATTTTAGAACGTGAAGCAAGATAGCACAATGAAGCAAGATTTTGTGTGAAGATTTTGCTAAATTATTGCTGCGGTAGAAATTTACTTGCTCAACTGATTATTGGCATATTTTGCCCAAAACCGTATCGATTAAAAAACGCTGACGTTTTTAAGTTGGTTTAAATACCCGAGCTACTGTTTAAAATGTATAGTTTCAAATACTGTATATCCCTGTTTTTTGTAGAAATGCGCTACGTTTGTTTTTTACTAGACTCAGTCCTTGATAAGAATGGGGTAAATCAAATCATATACCCCTTTTGAGGTTTAGCTTAAATCTTACATTTATGCTTGTGGTCAGTACGCTTTGATATTGGTGTTTATCATAGAACAGCTGAATCGTATGGATGGCAGGAAACAGTTGAGCAGTCAGTGCTTTGTTAATTGNGTTGGAACCTCAACCATGGGCTTGACTGCGTGTTCTGCCTTCGTGGTACTAAGTGCTTACCAACAAGTTTAAATACTCAACGTTACGCTTTTTTGATGAAACACGCCCAAGTATCCTCTCCACTTGTGTCCAGGCAGCAGAACTCCGCACTACGGCTCCCAGACCCCCCTTCACGAAGGCAATCGCACGCCTCGCGGCGCGGGAAGCGCGTGGGACCCAACCAACGCGAACACCCCCGCGCACCCAGGCAATTACGATTACGACAGTCCTTCGCCTGCCGCTTACGATGCGGGCACGCCGAATCCTCAGACCCCCGGTGGGTACCAAGCGGAGGAACAATCCCCTGCCACCCCGTACAGCAACGCTCCTCAGACACCGGGGGGATATGCCTCAGATCGCACTTACTCCCCTTACGGAGAACCTACTCCCTCGCCGATGGGGGCGTACGACGGTAAGTGACGTTCATCTTACAAGTGCATTCGTCATAGCGAACGAAAAGGTCATAAATCAGATTCGAATTCACTGCTCGTCCGTGTTTTGTCTTAGTTTATATCCTGCAAGCTGTCTTGCCACGGATGCTTGCTTGCGTTTGTGTAGAACGTGCGTGCAATTTGTTTTTTCTGATTACGAATAGCCACTCCGAGTCCGATGGGTTCCGGTTATGGCAGCACCTACCAACCCACCCCCTCGCCTGGTGCAGCGCAGCCTTCACCTTCCAGTTATCAACCTACACCATCACCAGCCTCATACCAGGTGGGACAAAATGTTATAACAAGGAACTTATAGGGTTGTTTTAAGCAAGACAATGACTTGTTATGTGTCAGAAAAGGTCCTCAAGAATTTTTTGTATTCGGGCAGCTTTGCTAAAAATCTTGGCTTTTGCTGCAGCTTGCAATTGGCCAAATAGATCTAATTTTAAGTATAACGTTTAGGAGTATGGGCCGAGTTTTAAATGAGTTCCTGTTTTTGCTGTGGTGACTGCAGGGTCATGCTCACTTGGGCGAACTTATAAATTAAGAGCTTCAGTTAATCAATTGTCTGAGATTTTGCTTCCAAAGTTTTTGGACACGGACAAAATGTTTACAGCTGTGACAAGGACAGGTAGAAGCGTTAATGACCGAGAATTCGAGGTTATTTCCTCTGTTGGAGAAATGCATACTTAAAAATAATACAAATTGATGGTTTGCTGTTAAAAATTTTTTGTGGAAGTGTTGATGGAATATGTCGTTTCGATTGACTTGAAAGCACGCAAGTTCATACTCTGTTTGAAATCGCGTTGCGTTTTGACAGTAAATTAAATCGTATATATTTTTACGTAATGAAAAGAAACCTTTTCTGCAAATGGAAAGTAACCGTGGCGTTTTTTTGCCAGCCATCACCATCGTCAGGTTTTCATCCGACTCCCAGCCCTCTCGATTATACGAGCCCGTTGACCCCGGGCGGTGGAATCACCCCATCGCCGTTGGGGAGCTACGGCACCCCAGGATCGGTGGGATCAATGCTGGATCATGGAATGAGCGTAGAGTGGCAGTCTGTTGACATTGCGGTGCGAGTGAAGGAGAGCCATGACGAAAGCAGTACCAGAGGAAAAATCGGCGTCATTCGATCGATAACTGTAAGCGATACGTTCCGTAAACGTTTTAGTCACTAGCGTCTGCGCGATTGCATCAGACAGCGATTTTGTTGATTGTTAATTATTGAAAACTGTGCTGTCTGTGTTAGCTGCTTTGTTTCAATCCAGAAAAGTCGCCTTTCTTCAAACGCAGCCACGCTTCGCGCTATTCGTGAATTTTTTTGCCATCGCAATCATCGTGAATTTGCTGTTGGTCTGCGTTTTGGGGATTTCCCGTGTAACGCGCTTGCTCGTGTAGGGAGGTCTATGTAACGTCTTCATCGACGAAAGTAAGAGGACGGTCAGTATCCCGGGCAACCACCTCGAGCCCATCGTACCCGACAAGAACGATAAGGTAAGCGTTCGAGTGCAGCATCCATGTATTGGCGCTTGTCCGAAACGGTGATGCTGCCCCTGCACTAAGTTAATGCTAAACTCTCCACCAGTCTAGACGATTACGACAGCGACACGTGTTCTTACTGTGTCCAGGTGAAAGTGATTTTAGGCGAGGACCGGGAGAGCACAGGGGAGCTGATCAGCATCGACGGGAAGGACGGTATTGTCCGCATGGACCAGGACCAACAGCTGAAGATCCTGCAACTTCGCTTTTTGGGCAAGATAGCCGGCGAGCAGGGGGAGGGGAATGACATCCCATCCGACGATGAAGACTAATGGGAGTCTTCGTTTTCGTTCGCTCGCAGAAGTGGATGTGATGTGCTATACTTGCTCTCTCAAAACAGCTCACATCCTCCCAGGCGTTAACGTGCTTTATCATCCATGGGAGGTATTGAGACATTCCAGTACCAAACGTGCTGCACTAGTAGCTCTTGCTGGTTCATAAATTGACTGCCATCCGTGAAACAGTTGTGAGCAGCAAAATAGTACATTTCTCAGAACAAAGGACACCAAAATAAAATTGTGCCACCTTGATGCCAAATGCGTTACAAAACTTAAACAAAAAGGGATCTGGATGCAATTTGGGAAAGCTTGACATTTCGCTTGGTCAGCACGATGCTTCATTGCTAAATGGTATTGGAAATTTGAAGATTGTTCGTGAAAAGATACCTAAAACGTCCTGACGAAGCGAGCAGAAAGCGGTTTGTCTTTATAAAAACGGAAGAATCCCACTGACGTCGCTTGTATTCATCGGTTATCGTATTTGTTGCTCGGAACTCCATCGGGAGTTGAATTACCACAGTAAAAATAGCGAAACACTTGGACTGCTGTCAGTTTTTTACTTTCCATCTTATAACCGAATGAAGTTATACTAGATGGAATTCGATATTTCGTTAAACCAATGCTCAGAAACTTAAGCCGAGGGATGGTTTACGTGGTAGTATGCAGTAGCGACAAAACCTTTGCTCGTTTGTAGACGTTCCTTTGATTCACTGCCGCTCAGCATTGCTGATTTAAAACCTTGTTCCGGATGTAATGCACAGTATGTTGAACAGTTCGTTTATGTATCGAAAACACGTTGTAGTTTGGACTCTACCTTTTCCAACTGCTACTCTGAGAATGCCAGTTTGGCTTTTACGTCCATGGTTTCCTCTGAAACTCAAGCCAAAATTCGTCTTGATTACCGCCCTGTGTTGTGACCTTACCAAGGAGTTCGTGTTTCATCAGTTGTGTCGCAGTGGTGGGCTTCAAGCGTGACCTGTGACCAACTAGGAACTGCAACTGCTGATGAAACAAACTCTTGTGAATAAACATGATCGGTGGTTGGCAGAATTATGCGTCTGCTTGATTACTTTCAACAAATATCTGTCCGCTCGTCAGTTGGTAGCAATCCTCGCGACCAGAGGTCAGGCCCGTAGGCACGGGGGACTTTCGGGAGCAGTTCCCCCAAATTTGTTTTGTTCCCCCCCCAACTTTTGTTGTGCTCCGAAAGATTGGTTTTAAACATGTAATAAAAACAATCTTTACCCCCTAAAAATGTATTTTGCCCCCCGAAACCGTAAAACCTGGCTACGGGCCTGCCAGTGGTTAGAGCCAAAAAAAGAAATGCATCGATAAAAAGAAGATATGAACATGACTCCCTGCTGCCCTAGCACTTCTGACGTGGCAGTGCAACGTCGTGCATATATGAATAAAAACTTGTCGTCAGGTTCACGCCATGAGTGTCGGCAGGGGGGCATCACCCCCCTAGAATTTGAAGTTGGAATATTTTTCTATTAAATTTTTAGCAAAAAAAGGTAAGAAGGCTTTTTCTTAGTTTTGAGTGGGTAAAATGAATATTCCACTTTTTTGCCCCTCCAGGAAAAATCCTTCGCTACTTCAGAAAAAATCAATTATTGCCACCCTCCCGTGGAAAAAAATTTCCGACGCCCATGGTTCACACCAGTGTAATGCTGTGCTATCTGTACACGTATCACAATTCATTAGTACGATTTGTGCGGGTAATTCGCTCCGCACAAAAAGTGTGTTACATGAGGTGTATGATGGAGTCGACTATGGATGACAACTCTAATGTGCATAGTTGAGAATTATTTCTGTTGTAAATTTCACAAAAAGTAGCAATGCAATAGCCATTTTTCCCACTGCAACCAAAACTAAAAGAACACAGTTCCCCCCTCAAAAATATGCGGGGCAGAGCACGTTCTTCGCAACCAAAAGTCGACAAATCAAATAATGAAACCCTTGACCATGAACTGCTAGAGGTTTTTGAGCAAACCGTGATAGTAATGTGTACAAGTTGTTGAATTATTAGGTCCTCTTCGTGATAATTCGAACTTGCACATATCCCTATTCCAGCAGGAATTCTCCAAAAAGGCGACGCAGTCAAATAAATTCACAAATTATTTTAGTAGGGAATCGGTCTCACGAGATTTACGCGTCAGTTCAGAAAACTTATTCAGAAGTTTATTGCATGAAGTCAGGTCCGCAACCAGCTCGGGACCCCAGGAGTGGCGAAGAGTTTTCTGAGAGGTGCCCAAATTACTGAAACTATGTCCAATAGGTCTAGCGATGCGAGTGATATTATGAACTCAGTACATTAAGACAGTGGCGTAGCAAATGATTACTCCTCAACAGAGCCGGAAATAGGTGGTGCATTCGTACTGAGCGGATTTTCGAACCAAAGTATTGCAGCGGGTTATTACTGCATTGTAAAAGTTGATTCCAATCATGGAAATTTCAAAATGCTTGTAGAATTGGTGCTAAGGGGACCTGATGATGATGGTGACTTTGAAGTTCGTAGTTGCCCACAAAGCGCCTTTCTGGTGTTTTGGGACTTAATACTGATTTATCTCGGCAGGGACGCCGGAACGTGGGTGCATGACGGAAGCACTGCCTACTTTTCCCTTTGAAATGGGGGGCATACATGCCTTTACATAACAGCATCATAGGTAATTTCAGGGGCGCTGGAGAGCGGTGAAATGGAGGGGTTTTTCTCCCCAGGCGCGCAACCAGGGGGTGGGCCATTGGGGCATTTCCCCCCCGAAAATGTTAAAACATTGCATAGAAATTTTGACATGTGTAGAAAATCTCAAAGCATAAAGATGAAATTTTATATTCTAATCATTTTTAAGAAATCTTAGTGGAATTTTTCTTTGTCTTGCTCGTTAATTATTATCTCCTCACAAGATTTATCTTCAGACAGGTTATCTGATGGGAAATTTCGTAAATGATTGACATTCAATCACAGATATGCTGGGAGTGTCAACTTGGGAGATACTCTAGTTTAAAATTTTCATATTCATTTTTTATCTATTTGTTCTGTACTATTTTGTCTTAGACAGGCCTCAATTTGCCCTCATGAAACTTTATAACAATAGGGTACTGTTGAACCGTGCAAATTGCTGAACCTTTCAAACTGATAAGAGAAATCTTGACATAGCATTTAGTGCGTCGTCAAAGCGCTTGTTCTTCTACGACCTTTTGATTATTATTTCTGTTGGGGGGCAAAGCGGATCACTGTTATTAACGAAGTACGTTTCTTTAAAAAGCGTTGTTTAGCTGCGTTTTCGCTTGGAAACCTGATAGTTTTTAACTAAATTTTGGTTGAGGACTGTTTCGTTTTAGTGTCTTTCTGGGTTGATCCCAGTACCACGGCTTGGGAAATAGGTTTAGTAAAGTGTCATATGAGTGCTAGCCAAGTGTTGAACGCATCTACCTACTAGACCACTTTGGCTCCAAATGACGCTTTACAAGACCCTAACTTTTGCAACCACTGCAAGTCCCGAAAGCTCAAAGCCCTAAACGTACCTCTAAAAGCGTTCACACAACTCATGGACGCCAGAAAAAGCCGTTTTGCCCCAAACGCACCTGATTAGTTATGCGCCAAAGGCACAAGGCACCTGATCCGTTTTGCCCGAAATGGTAGCATTCAAAGATAGCCTATTTTCAAGTTTGGGATCTTCATTTGTGATAGAAATTCAAGCGCATGCTAGAAAAATAGGGCTAGAACGAATTTGCTAAAACCAGACGAAAATTAGGCAGGTTTACTACTATAGTAGCCTATACATCTGTCACACTAAAGCACGAGTTGAGTACGAAACCAGGTGTTTGTATGAGAATACAAATTTTTAATATGTCCTGATCGTTCGTTCTGCATCTTGATTAAAACTGAACAGTTCACATTTTCGGAAATGTGGCGAAGAGAACTTCTATCTGTGTGTCAGGCTTATGCAGAATCGCATGGAATTATTTTCAACTGCAGCAAAACTGTTTGTATGACGTTTAAGGCCAAGCTTACGAAAAGCACAGTCACTCCATTACTGACACATGGGTGCATGGGTGGTAAAAATCTAAAATCTGTTAACCAATACAAATATCTGGGAGCTGTACTGGATACTGAACTCCCAGATGACAAAGACATTCAGAGACAACCGCGATAAAAATATTGTGCAGCAAACGAGCTGCGAGCCTCTTTTTGCCGATGTTCAAATGCAGTTAAAAATGTACTTTTTCGTTCCTTTTGTACGCCCATGTGTGCATCACAATTATGGTGGAATTTCAGAAAGTCATGCATTCAAAGATTGCGTGTGGCCTATAATTTGGGATGCAGGGCTCTATACAACCTTCCCTGGACAGCGAGTGTTAGTAGTCATGACTCACCAGGTTCATTGTAACATTTGAGGCAGTATTAAGAAAAAATATGCACTTGTTTCTCGAAAGATGCAGAAGGTCTAATAACGTAATGGTTGCCTGCTTTGATGCAGTCAGATTGTTTATATTCTTTGTTCTTTGAACACTACAACCGCATTTTACTTTGTGACTAAGTGCTCGGACATTGCAGTGTTTGTTCGTTTGAGGGTGTGCAATGTGCATGTCACAATGCATTCGTACTTTACCTGGGCTTGACCAGTTTAGGAATTAGCGTCCCA